>JAEEGJ010001992.1_pt1 | contig 186597 bp, 158 predicted proteins | sample 8958761 | NCBI WGS metagenome assembly JAEEGJ01 (sample SAMN16246546, study PRJNA631951) | gut metagenome | biome: gut microbiome; feature: rumen; material: RS-attached | host: Bos | place: Iran: Karaj | collected 2018-10 | reverse complement strand
CTAGGGGGTTTCCGAAAACCCCGGCAGGCAAAAAACACATAGAGACGCCACATTGTGACGTCTCTACGATCTTCATGCGGGAATGGCAAATCTCCCTTCCCCCGGCTTGCGGAATTGGAAATCCAGCCTCCTTGAGAACCGCTTAGTTGGCATCCCACACCAAACGGACGCAGCAACCAAATACCAACCTACCTGACAAATTAGTTTGGGTTGGATTTCTGAAACCCCCGACCCCCTTAAAAGGGGGACACCTGCCGGCTGCCAACCTACCGGACGTGAGCCTACCAGACCCAAACCCTGCGTCGCTTTGCGCCTCCCCCTTCCCCCTTCTGAGGGGGCAGGGGGAGTAAAAAGGGGGCTAGGGGGTTTCCGAAAACCCCGGCAGGCAAAAAACACATAGAGACGCCACACTGTGACGTCTCTACGATCTTCATGCGGGAATGGCAAATCTCCCTTCCCCCGGCTGGCGGAATCGGAAATCCCGCCTCCTTGCAAACCGCTTAGTTGGCATCCCACACCAAACGGACACACATGCCACGATCGCGTTTTGGGGAATTCGCATAATCAAATGCGTCTTCTGTAAAGCGGAAAGCCTTCGCTTGTGGAGTATTTGTCGAATTAGGTTGCTGTGTCACACCAGTGGCCGTCCAATAATTACCAAACATGTAATAGCCACTCGGATTATAGTGGTAATTGTACTCATAGTAATAACTACCTTGACGGTAGCCGAGAGCAGGCAGGAACACACATCCGGCCTCAAAAAGTTCATTCGCCTCAGAGCTAGATATTGATTTAACATTTTGCCAACCTGTCTTGTTCCATTGAGAATAACCGGAAGTGGATCCGCCGTCATAGCCATCAGGCGCTATGAAAATGCCATTTGTAGTCGCCAAATTATAATTATGATACTGCTGCCAAGTTACCATCAGGAAACGTTTACCTGATCTCGTTTTGAGAAGGTATTCCCATTCGGCTGCCGTCAGCGTGCGCCAATAGTTGCCATAGGCAGTCCCTCTGAGTGCACATCCCCAGTCTGTTCCATCATTCCAGTTCAGGTTCCTTGATCCGTCCACCCAATCGTTTTCTGATACAGTAGTAGTGCCGTGAAATCCCCAGCTGAATCGATCCATTTCATTGCTACTAGTTATATGAACCGCAGTTGTACCCGTGTTCCCCGAATTAGAGGTTATGGCATAAAAACCAGGGCACTCGTCATACTGGTATTCGTGGAAGCCCCACACCAGTTGGTTGGGGTTGGCCGCGTTACACTTCAGGTTGGCCCTCGAGAAATAGACCTTCTGCGTAGAACTCACCGAGAATTGTTTCAATACGCCACCACTTGTAACGGCATACTGTGCATCAGGTGCCGCAAACACAGGATTTTTAAGCGTTATTCCGGAGTTGATAAACTGGTTTTCATGAAGCGCTTCTGACGGTTCCCCTTCCACATTGACGTCGGCTGAAAGGTTGGTGCCGGGCAGCAGGATGGCCCATCTCACGCCCGTGTTGCCTTCCTCCCTGTAAAGGTCGATGGTGCCAGTGGTGGCGGTTGGCGTAATGGCCTTATTGGCAAAGTCGATGGTGGCCTCGGTCAGCATGTTCGACAAGGTGCATATATAATTTGTTTCCTTGTTGAGGTTGAACCTCACCAAAGCGCACTTGTACTCCAAAACGACGGTGTAGCTACCGCTAGTCGAGTAATTTTCATCCGAAGCGCCATAGCAGAGCACGGGCAGGTTCTGGCTTTGGTCGGCAATGTTGATGGTGAAGTCGGTTGTGGTTCCCGCCGTAGGTGCCGTTGCAGGAGCCTTGCCACCCAAGAAGTAGAAGTGCAGCTTGTCGCTCGTGGAGCAGGCACTTCCATCGATGTTGCCCTCGAAACGGCGGCCACTTTGATCGACAACATAGTTCAAATAGCCTACATAGTGGCCGTTGTTGCCCACATAGAGCTTGTCCCCAGCGGTGAATTGGATCACGCCGAGGTTCGGGGCCACTGCGTGCCTGCCGCCGTTGTCGACGTTCACTGAGATATTTTCGCCGTTGTTCACGTTCAAAGTGATGTGGACCTTTTCTCCGCCATTGCCATTGGTGGGAATTTCTTGTTTCTTGCATTGGCTCATTCCAAGCACGAGAGCCAGTGCCATGATGATTGTGCTAAGTCTTTTCATTGTAGATTGATGTGTTTTTAGTTGTTTTCCTGTTTTTTACGTTTTTTCGAAAATGCGTAGGCCGCGCCAGCCGCAGCCATGATGAAGAGTCCGCTGCCGAGCGGTGCGGGAGGATCTTGTCCAAACGTTCCGATGCTAATCCCGTAGTTGCCACCTGCTTGGCCACCATTGCCGCCGAACTGTCCGACAAAGATGTTGAAGTCGCTGCTAATGCGACTCGCATAGATATCCTCATTGTTGAGGAAAAAACCGTCGTTTTGGGCGTTCATGGTTGTCGGCAACAGCATAACGAAAGCCGTTGCCAAAGAAAGCGCGAAGGCTTTCAAAAATTGTGTTTTTTTCATCTTATTAGTTATTATGTAATAAAAAAATAATTTACGACAAAGCAAAAACAGACCGCAATGAAAATTGCAGCTATCATGTGTAAAAACAAAAACGCTTGTAACTAGTTGAATACCAATGTGTTACCCCCCCCCATTTATGGGTGGCATCCCAATTTTCAGATACTATAATAATAATAATGCCAGTGTTCATAAACTGCCACAAAAATACAAAAAAAAACGTAGTTGAAATAATTTTTAATTTTTTTTCTTGTGTGCTATCTTATTCGGTCTGTTCACTAACGTGAAGTCCATTTGTTTTTTAATCAAATCGACTGCTTCGATGCGCACTTTGACAGCGTCGCCCAGGCGGTAGATTTTGTTTGTATACTGGCCTATGACGCGGAAGTTCTCCTCATCGATATAGTACATGTCGTCCAAGGTGCTGTAGCGTACCAGGCCTTCGCATTTGCTGTCCTTAAGCTCCACGTAAATGCCCCATTTGCTTAGGCCGGAAATCAAGCCGTCAAACACCTTGCCTATCTTATCCTGCAGATACTCAGCCTGTTTGTACTTAACCGACTCGCGCTCCATCTCGGCAGCCTTACGCTCCATCTCGGAGGCATGCTGACACAGAACCTCATATTCCTCACGGTTGACACTAGTCTGATTCTCAATCAGATAGCGCTCAATCAGGCGATGCACCATAAGGTCGGGATAACGGCGGATAGGCGAAGTGAAGTGAGTGTAGAACGGGAAGGCCAAGCCATAGTGACCAATGTTGACAGTGCTGTACTGAGCCTTGGCCATGGTACGCAGAGCCACCGACTCCACTAGATTGCGCTCGCCCTTGCCCTCCACAGCCTCAAACAAGGCGTTGTACGATTTCACCAGCTTCTCGCGAGTGCTGATGTTCATAGAATAACCCAACTTCGACACCAAGGCGATGAAGTTGTACAACTTCTCAGGGTTAGGCTCGTCGTGCACACGGTAAACAAAGGTATATCCTTGATATTTAGAGTCTTTCTTGCCAATAGACTCAGCCACAGTGCGGTTGGCCAGCAGCATGAAGTCCTCAATGAGCATGTTGGCCTCCTTCTGCACCTTGACGTAAGTGTCGATAGGATGCATATTCTCATCGAGCACAAACTTCACCTCTTCGCTGTGGAAGTTGATTGAGCCTTGAGCCATACGCTTTTCGCGCAGCTTGGTGGCCAAGTCGTTGAGAATCATTAACTCGTCTTTGAAATCGCCTTCGCCTCCCTCTATCATAGCCTGCACCTCCTCGTAAGCGAAGCGGCGGTTCGACTTGATTACGGTCTTGCCTATCCAATGGTTGAGGATATCAGCCTTGTCGTTCATCTCAAAAACAGCCGAAAACGTCAGCTTTTCCTCGTCGGGACGCAGAGAGCACACCATATTGCAAAGCTTTTCGGGCAGCATGGGTATGGTGCGGTCGACCAAGTAAACCGAGGTACCCCTCTGCTGAGCCTCACGGTCTATGGCCGAGCCAGGCTTCACATAGTACGACACATCGGCAATGTGCACTCCCACCTCATGGTTGCCGTTGGGCAGCCTGCGATAGGAAATGGCATCGTCAAAGTCCTTGGCGTCACGAGGGTCGATGGTGATGGTGAAAATGTCCCTAAAGTCGCGTCGGCTATTGATTTCCGAGGCTGAAATCTTATCGGAAATCTTGCTCGCCTCTTTTTCCACATCTTTCGGAAACTCCAGCGGATACTCATATTCCAGCAATATCGACTGCATCTCCACATTGTTCTCGCCAGGTATACCCAACACCCTTATCACCTCGCCGAAGGGGTTGCGCGAGTTGTCGGGCCAGTCGGTAAGCTTAACTATTACCTTCTGTCCGTCGCGGGCGCCTTTGTAATTGCCTCGCGGAATGTAGAAGTTGACCGGCATGGAGACTCTGTCCGACACCACAAAGGCATAGCCGTGGCTGAGGGTGAATATGCCCACAAACTCGGTGCGGGCGCGTTGCAGCACCTCCACAATCTCTCCTTCGTTCTTCTTCGACTTGCGCTTTGGGAACATGGCAACCTTCACCTTGTCGCCATGCAGTGCCTTGCCGGTGTTGTTGGAGGCAATCTGTATGTCCTCTCCACCGTCATCGGGCTGCACATAAGCCTTGCCGGTACCCTTCATGTCGACTGTGCCCACCACATACTGCGGCTTCGGACCGTATTCGCTAATCAGGTCGGGGTTCAGCACATAGCTGTACGGATGGTTCTCTATCAGCTGACCGTCGCGGGCCAGGGTTTCAAGCACTTGGAATATGACGTCTTTGCCAGCCGCATCGCGTACACCCATAATCTTAGCTATCTGCTTATAATTCATGGGTTTGAACGGATGTTCACCGTAAATGCGGAGTATGGTGTTGACAAAAGTGCTGAGGCTGTTTGTTTTCTTCCTTGACATAATAATAGTTTTTGTCGTCATCTCGACCGAAGCCGATAGTCGAAGCGGAGAAATCTCAAGCATAAGTATGAGATTCCTCCGCCTCGCTTCATTTCATTTCACTCCAACTCCCTAGTTATCGTTATCGTCAGCGTTAGCGTTGAATTTATTCTTAAGGTTCTTCCAGTAACCCTTTCCGAGCACAATGCCGCACCCTACTATAAATCCAAAAAACGTCCAAACTATAAGAGTTTTAGCCCGGCTGTTCGAAGGCTTCATAGGGATGGTGACCGGCTGGATGATGGCGTAAGCCGGAGTGTCGCGCTTCACCTGCATCTTAGCCTGCTCCAACTGCTTGGCCATCTCGTTGAAGATGGCGTTCGACACATTGTACTTGGCCTGGATACGGTCTTTTTCAATTTCATCGCGCGAGCTCATAACGCTCTTTGTGCGGTCTTTGATGATGGCCAGCTGCTCCTGGTACATATCGTTTTCCTTCTTCACTTCCTGATATCTGGCCTCAATATACATCAATTCCTTCTCAGACTTCTCGATACGGTGACGTGTCACCTCGTCCTGCAGCAGCTTCTGTGCCTTCAGTGCCAGCTCGGCAGTCTGTATAGGCTCGGTGCCATTGACTATCAGAGTGAGGTAACCCTCCTTCTTGTTGACATCGAGAGTGACTATCTTGCCAAACACCTCAAGCATCTTCTGCTCATTGACAGTGATGACTATAGGCTTGTCGGTGGTATCTGCACCTGCCGGACCGCCCTTAGGCAGCACAATCTCCTGAGGCTTGGGGGCAAACTGGCTTATAATCAAGCCCGGCAAACCTATGGTATACCTCTTGATGTAGGCAAACACCGAAGGTTTGTCGTAACCGCCGATTATATAGTCGAACATGCTGATAGGATGATCCACCTTTTTGTAATGCAAAGGAGTGTGCATCAGCTGAAGGCGGTAAGGCACACTGCTCACAATCTCAGGGTAAACCAAAGGCGAAAGGTCGGATGCAGCGGTCTGCATGCCCAGGTCTATACCGGCCAAAGCAGCCAAGCTACCCAACGAAGAGTTCTGTCGGGAGTTGATTTGAGGCACCATGATAGTCTTCACCGTATAGGCGCGTTTCATGGTAAGGGCAGCTGTCAAACCCAGAGCTACGAAAATGCCCAGGCAAATCAGCACAGTCTTGCGGCCGTCCCACAAATTGCGCAGCAAAGCCATTATGTCGATGCCTTCTTCCTCAGTCTGCTGAGGCGCGACGTTGTTTTCCATTGTATCCATAAATACTATTTGTTCAAGTTGTTCAACAGAAGTATGATTGACACGATTGACACCAAAGCGGCCAATGAGTTTCTAGCCTCGACACCCCAGTCGACCTTCTCCTTCGGTTTCTCTATGCGCTCTTTCTTCTTATCGTCTATACGCAGAGTGATTACTCCACCCGGCTCAACCTTAGGATAACGGCGGATGCCAAGGAAGCGTCTGGTGCATTCAGCCTGGTTGTTAGGCATGGTTACTGTGACGCTGTTCTTGTCGGCTGTTTTGGTAAATCCGCCGGCATAGTGCTTAATGTACCATTTTGCTCTGTGAGCACCGTCATAAACAATGACTTTCTGAGTTGAAGAATACTCAACCGGCACATACTGAGCCATACGTGTACCGGTCTCGCGGATTACCACTGTGTTTTCCTGACGGACAATGTTGATGACATCACCTTCCATAAGGATAGGGTCGTTCTTTATACTGTTTCTGTTGCGTTTGGCCTTGGTAAGGTTCAAACCTATGCTACCGGTGTTGCGTCCCTGAGTACGGGTCAGGCGTGCATACGGGTCGGCATCGTCAAGCAGACCGCCAGCCTTCTTGATAATGTCCCAAAGCTGGGTCTTGGAGTCTTCCAACACGTAAACGCCAGGATATTTCACACGGCCGTTCAATTCTATATAACGGCCCGTGGTGTAGTTAGGAGTCATACGCACCACTATGTGGTCGTAAGGCTGTAAGTCGAAGGTTCTACCAATAATATTGTAGTCCTCATCAACCTGAAGGGTGATCAAATCCAAGTCAACCTCGTTGGTCTTTGAGATGTTCAGACGGAACACCTCCACACGATCGTATGCGGCACCAATTGTGAAACCGCCGGCCATGCACAACATGTCGTGCAGAGTGAGCGATTCGTCGTAAGTTGTGCCGAAAGGCTCTTTAACCGCACCGCTCACTCTCACCTCGCCAATGTTGGTGTAGAGAGTGTTGTCATAAACATTCAAACGGTCGCCAGGCTGCAGAAGTCTGTCACCGTCGGCTTCCAGATCCACTCTGATGTACTGCATCTTTTCAGGGTTGGCAACATCCTTGCGGAATATGTAAGCCACAGGGAATACTGTAGGCTTCAAGCCGCCGGCGAAGTCGATGGCCTGTGAGACGGTCATCTTGTCGTCCAAGCTGAAATTGCGTGAGAACGGCTTACGCACCTGACCGCTCACCTCAATGATATCGACATCGCGATAGGTCGACTGTTTCAACACCGTCACCTTGTCGCGTGCACGGAGCACAAAGTCAGGATTGCCGTTGGTGCCAGGATAAGGCACTGTAATCACCTCGACAGTCTCATCGTCTCTGGTGCGCTCCACAAAGAGATAATCTGTCTTGGCTGTGTAACGCGGTTTGGCGTTGTTCAACAAAACCGAAAGCGAAGTGTTCTTGTCGAGTTCGAAACGTCCGTTGTAGTAAACGTCACCTTCAATTGAAACATAGTTCTCAACAGGCTCGTTGGCTACCTTGATGCGGATTATATCGCCTGCCTGCAAGCTCACTTTGCGCTTGCCCGACATGATTTCGCTAAGCTTGTAGTCCTGATAGATGATCTGACCGTTTTCAATGCGTTCAATCTGTACATACTCCGGATAAACGTTCCACACCACACCGCCAGCATATTCGATAAGGTCGGCCAGGTTCTCGCTGTCAATCATCTCGTAACGCATAGGGCGGTTGACAGCACCTTCTATCTTGACTATCTTCTGAGCCACCGGAACAAAAATCACATCAGCGTTCTGAATGTCGTAGTTGACTCCGATGGTCGGGTTCTTCATGTATTTGTAAATATCGATGGTGTACGTCTTGCCTGCGCGCGACAGCTGGATGTTACGCACCGAACCGAGGCTTGTCGGGCCACCGGCTGCTGCCAAGGCGTTGAACACTGTGTTCAAGGCACTGATGGTGAAACCACCCTGCACACCCACTTCGCCATAGATGCTCACCGCAACTGTACGGGCTGTCGAGATGGTAACGGCAATCTGGTCAGGTCTGAACGAGAAGCTGTGGCTAAGCTTGCTGCGGATAGCCTCACGGCCCTGAGCCAAAGTCATGCCTTTCAAGAAAATTTTGCTTGATCCTGTAGGCTGAATGCTGCCATCAGGACCTATGCGCTGGTGAATCTCAGTCTGTGACGAACCGAAAATTGAGATATGCACCTCATCTCCTTCACCCAAAATATATGTTTCAGGAGCAAGGGCACCGTCAGTTGTGCGGAACACATCCAGTCCCTTACCTGTGAAAAGGGAGTGTCCATAAATATCGCTGCCTGCAGTAGGTGACACATGATTCTCTTCTAGAGTCTTTTCCAATGCTTCCTCTGCGGCAGCCTCACCTGTGGTGGTCTGTGGCATTTCTTCAGGAGTTGACACCACCTCAACGCCTCCTGTTGCTGCAGCGGCCGGAGTTATAGTGGCAGCGTTCTTTTCGGCCACCATCTGGTTAATTATCTCGGTCACTCTGCTCTGATAGTTGGCATATTCTGTAGGCGGTATGTTGTCAACATCAATACCGTTTTCCATCAATCTGGTGCGCACTTCAGTCTCGTTAAGACCGCGTTTCTGAAGCTCTGCACGGGCCATGTCCATCATTTGAGGCGTTTGCGCCAGCATAGCCAAAGGCATCAGCGCAAAGAACAAAATCATTAAAAAAAGTCTCTTCATACGAATTATTTTTGTTGTTTGATTTATCTACTTATTCAGTCTACAAAAATACAAAAAAATTGCAATCCGCAAGGTTTTTTTGCAAATTTTTAATTAGCGCAGAACAGTGTCAACAATGAAGCGGACATCCTCATCCGTCACCCAGGGGCCTGACGGCAGGCAAATGCCTGTGTTATAAAGGTTTTCAGAGACACCGTTGGTGAATGCCGGAGCGTTTTTGTAGACCGGCTGCAAGTGCATGGGTTTCCAGAGCGGACGGGCCTCAATGCCAGCTTTGTCCAGCTGCAGGCAGAAAGCCTCGGTGTCGAGAGGATGTTTGAAAAGTATGGTGGTAAGCCAGAAGTTGGAGTTAAAATCAGAGCTGGGGTTAGTAGAGACTCTAAAGATACCAGGGTTATCCAGAAGAGATGAATAAAGCTCGTGCACGTGCTTGTGGTGAGCTATGTGCTTGTCGAGCACGGTCATCTGACCGCGGCCTATGCCAGCCGAAATGTTGCTCATTCGGTAGTTGAAGCCGATGGCCTCGTGCTCATAGTGCAGATATGGCTCCTTGGCCTGAGTAGCCAGGAAAACAGCACGTTTCTTGGTGGCTTCATCATGACAAATGAGCGCTCCACCGCCGCTGGTGGTAATAATCTTGTTGCCGTTAAACGACAAAGTGGCAATATCGCCAAAAGTGCCGCAAGGCCGGCCTTTATAGGTCGAGCCCAACGCATTGGCAGCATCTTCGATAATCGGGATTTCGTATTTCCGGCTGATGGCAGTAAGATCATCCCAACGGGCAGGCATGCCGTAAAGATCCACCACGACGATAGCCTTGGGTTTTCTAGATAATCTAGACTTGATGGCCTCCTCAAGCAGCTCAGGCGACATATTCCAAGTTTCTGCTTCACTGTCGATGAAAATAGGCTTGGCACCACAGTAAGTTACCGGGTTGGAGCTCGCGCAAAATGAGAAGCTTTGGCAAAGCACCTCATCGCCCGGTTTTACGCCAACCAAGAGCAATGCCAAGTGAATGGCCGCAGTACATGATGAGAGTGCCGCTACATGAACATCATTGCCCAAATAACGCTCAAGATCTTTTTCAAAACCATCCACATTCGGTCCCAGAGGCGCCACCCAGTTGGTCCGGAAGGCCTCTTGTATATATTTCTGCTCAGCGCCATTGTCGCTCATCTTGGCGAGGCAGAGGTGGATATGTCGTCTATCGTTTGCCATTGATAAAAACTCGGCTGCAAAGATACAAAAAATTTTAAAACAAAAAAAGGCCTCCGTGTGGTATCACACAGAAACCTTCCGTTTAACATTTAACATTTTAACACCCCCTAATCCTTCAAGCACCCGATGGGCACCACATACACGCCATCCTCTCTGCGGTAGGCGTACTGCCCCACACCGACCAATACCATCAGGAACGAGGGCTCGCGCATCCGGGAAGTATCTATCTTACCCGCCAAATCCTTCAGGGCATCTGCACCATCCCTAATCTTGTCCTCACCGCCCAGCTTCACCTCCACCAGACCGTATCGACCGTCCCGCAGATGCACCACCGCATCGCACTCCAGCCCGTTCTTGTCCCGGAAGTGATACACCTTGCCGTTCAACGCCTCTGCATACACCCGCAGGTCGCGAACTGCCATGGTTTCGAACAGCAGCCCAAACGTATTCAGATCGTTGATCAGGTCCTGAGGGCCGACACCCAATGCTGCCGTAGCGATAGACGGGTCTGTGAAGTACCTTGTATCACTCGTGCGTATAGCCGTCTTAGAACGGAGGTTCGGGTTCCAGGCCTCACTGTCCTCCACCACGAAAATCTTCTTCAAGGCGCGGATATAAGATGCCACCGTCTCGTCGCTCATCCCATCGGGCTCGTTCGTCTTCAAGTCCTCCACAATGGTAGGGATAGGAGCCATTGTCCCCTGCAGGCGTGCATAGGAGCGCATCAGCCGTTTGGCCCGCTGCTCATCCCTTGACACGCCATCCACCCGCGATATATCCGAACGCGTTATGGCCTCATAATACTCTTTCGCCTGATCCAGTGCAGCCTTCTCGCTCTTCTTGTTCATGGCCCGAGGCCAGCCGCCACGGCAAGTGGCAAAAGCCACATCCTCCATTGACAGATGGCTCTCACCCTCCACCATCTCCGGATGCTCAAACATGCTGCCCAGGCTCACATCGCCGGTCGATTCTCCCGACTCCCAGAGCGTCATCGGGCGCATCGTCAGCCACGAAAAACGACCCGTACCGGTATGGTGAATCTTGGAATCGTCAGCAGGAACGGCCGATCCCGTGAGCATAAACTGCCCGTCATCCCTGCGATGGTCAACCTCAAAACGGATAGCATCCCACAGCTGCGGAGCAATCTGCCACTCGTCAATCAGCCTGGGCGTCTCCCCCCTCAGCAGCACCTTGATATTCGTCTGAGCCAACTGCAGATTCTGCGACATCCTGTCGGGATCATCCATATACAAGATGCTCTTTGCCTGCTGCTCAGCCGTTGTGGTCTTGCCACAAGCTTTTGGGCCCTCTATCAACACAGCCCCAGTAGCCTCCAACTTTTCAGCTAACAGGCTATCTACTACCCTCTTACGATATTTCAATTGCTCTGCCATATTCATATATTTTCACGCTGCAAAAGTACGACTTTTTCCCGGACCACACAAACTTTTTAACAACAATTTGGTTATTTAGCCAAAATTCGTTTGGTTATTTGGCCAAATTTTATTCCCCCATTTGGCCGATTTTCGTTCGGGAGTTTGGCCGAAACAAAAAGCGAAGGCCGCTAAAACAGCGACCTCCGCCCAAAGAGTTTCACCACGATGATGAGTACGATTCCCGCCACCAGTATTGGAGAGTTCTCCTCGCCCTCCGGATTCTCCACGTTGCCCTCGTCACTCGAAGTCACGCGCTTCACCACCTCGCCGATGGCGTCCCAGGCGGCGTTGATGCTGCCGCGCGGAATGCCGCTGCGGAGGCTGGCCTCGCTGATCACCTTGCTCTGCGAGAGCTTGTGGCCCATCTCGCTGTGCATCACATTAATGATGAGCGAACTGAGCTGCACATCTTCCTTCCACGTCCACTGGCAGTTGGGGTCGCGCAGTGTGTCGAACGCGTGCTTTTCAAAATAGCGGCGGGCGGGTTCGCCCAAGTAGGCCTCTGAGAAGGCACCCCATTCGGTGTGGCCTTCAAGCTGATCAGTCAGCCAATAGGAGGCTGTGCGCATGGCCTTGCAGGGGCGAATCAGGAACTTATTAGAGGAGCGGTTGTAGCTACTGAGCTTGTCAGAGCATTGCCGCTCACTCGTATATTATCCAAATTTTCGCCCCGCCTGATTTTCAGGACGTTATAAACGCAAAACGGCCACCTTGCTTTCGATTTGCAGGGTGACCGTTCGTTTTGTAAGTCCGTATCTTTATCTAACCATTGGCAGCTTTGATGATGTAATCAACTGCAGCCAGCTTGTAGATTGACGGCACTGTTTGTGGCACCCTGCCGGTTCGTAAGTAGTCGTCGGCCTGCTTCTTGTACCGGAAATTGTAGTATGCATAGTCCTTGTTTTCTTTCAGGCGTTTGTCCTTGATAATCTGCCAGACGTTTCTTTGTTGCATACCACTCTTTTCCTGTACCTGCTTGGCTAACTCTGTGGCCGATAAGGGGTATTCGTTTAACGGATTCACCTTCTCATGCTTCACCACTTCTAACTTATTAATAGGTGTCACATCGCCTACCAACTTTAGTGTCGGCGCGCCCTCCTTTTCCACAAACTCGCCTTCCTTGATAAACTTGATGCGCTCCACCAAGTCTTCGTCAACCACCAGCACTTGTGGCTCATTGGTTGAAAGCGTGCGCTTGTCCATGTCCAATATGGCGGCATTGGCCGGACCTGTCTTTCCGAACTTGGTCAACATGTCCATCCATTGCTTGTTTTGCTCCTCAAGCCGAGCTTTGATGATATCCTCCAACTCGGTGTAACGGATGCGTTGCGTCCTTCCCGTGTATCGGAAATAGATCTCACCTTCCTTGAGGTTGTCGCCTTCGTCTTTTTTGCAGATGACAGGTTTCTCCTTGGCCTCTGCTACATAGAAATAGGCATAGTTTTTCCCATCCAGTTCAAAAGTGTTAAACTCCCAGTTGATATGACTGGAGAAGTCTTCCAGCAGGTGACCAGCCACACCTTCAGGGTCAAGCTTGTCGCATTGCTCCTTTGATTTCGCTGTCAAACCTATCAACTCGCGTCTGGGGCGGTCTTTCACACCATACACCAGATAGCCACCCTTGTTATTGGCAAAGGCGGCGAAGTCACGATAATAGTCGGCCAAACCCGCAAAATTAAACGATTCCTTGAATTCCAATGTCATGCTCTCACGATGAATCAACGTTCCGTCCTCTCTTGTCTTCAGGAACTCTTTCACTTCGTCTACATGTGTCATAATCTTCATATTTATTTTTTTGTGTTGTGTTATCTGAACTGATTAACCCACTTGATATTTCACACCATGTGCATCCATAAATTCCTTGATGATATCAATGTGAATACAACGTCCAAGATGAATAAACGAGTAGTCATTAACCTTTTTCGAGACTCCATTTACCTTTATTTCCCTGTTTTCTTGGTCAAAACCAAGAGGCAATGTAAGTGTACTCGATTGCATACCATAAACCACACCATTTGTGTCGAAGAGCGGACCACCGCTTTGACCTCTCAAACCGGGCGTTGACATCTCAACTGCAAATAATCTTCCTCCGTTGCCTATTACATGTCTTGTCAATATGCCATCGATTGGAAAGAGCGGCGTAGTAGCACGTCCTGCGTTAGTCCATTCAATATCATCTTTAGCTGCATCATACTTGAAGTTAGAAAATTCAGGATAAGGATAACCCAAACGGCAAAGCGATTTTCCCTGCTTCAAGACAGATGAGTCTTTTGCGAAAACAGGAAACTGATTGCATAACACCTTACTAAATCCATCAATTCTTATAAGTGCCACATCATATTCTGGATGGAAAAAGTACTCCGCACCAGTACATGTGTCAACAACGCTAATTTGGTTTTTAAGCTGAACAACCACTTTCCCCTTTACATAGCCATACTTTTTTTCCAATGCCCTGAGTTTGGATTTGTAGTGCTTGTCTCCAGTAGATAGAGCCTTAACCTCATTTTTGAATTGAGCATATTTATTGTTGATATCTTGTGCTGCTTTAATCTGTTGTGCAACATGCTTGCATGTAAGCACCCACCCTTCACTATTCACAATAATTATTGTTGCACAACTAGGTTCAACCACATCCGCACCGTAAGCACGGCTGATACTCAAAAACGGCCTCGTGTATTCCGTCACTTTCTCAATAGCATTTACATACATATTTGTTCCTCCTTTTTTAAATTTATAAACAAACATACACCCAACAATAATTGTGCCACTTTTGAGGTGTTTGCTCATTTTTAATGTTAATTATAACTAATATGACAAATTTGACATTATTTTTGAGGTATACCTACAATTACAAGCATCGACATGTCATAAAACAAACAACCAAAACTGACAAAATGTCAGAAATGAGGTGTTTTTAATTTTTTTGTGCAAGCGTACAATAATTTTTGTATTTTTGCCGTTCGTTTTTGAGTTAACACCTCAAAATAGAAAATTTGAATGATATGCTACAACAGTTCTCTATTTCAAATTTCAGGTCATTCGGCAAGGAAATGACTTTAAACCTTACCGCCTCGAAAGGCATTAAGGACAAACCCGGCAGCAACATCACCGCCATTAATAAAAGCACAAGTGTATTAAATTCAATAGCTTTCTACGGCGCCAACTCAAGCGGCAAGAGCAATTTCATTTTGGCTGTTGGTGCCATGCGATTGATGGTAGTTCAGTCAGTGAAACTCAACGAAGGCGACACGTTGCCATACGATCCATTCCTCCTTTCAACACGCGAAAACCTTCCTACCAAATTTGAAGCGGTTTTTCACAACAACCGCAAGACCTATCGATACGGATTTGAATACGACAATAAGGCGATCGTCAAAGAATGGCTCTTTTTGAAATCAAGTGGAAAAACAGAGAAACCACTTTTCACCAGAGAGCTGGACCGTCAACCTGTCATTGAACAAGGCTTTGATGTTCAAGCCAAAAACATTGGCACCGACACCAAACTCAATGCCAACCGTCTTTTGATTTCACTGGCCGGGCAGCTGGGTGGCGACATTTCAAACAGCATTATCAGCTGGTTTGACAACAAAATAGGCTTTATCTCGGGCATTGATGATACCTATTCACAGTATACACGCCGCAGAGTTTATGCCGACGCATCCGTAAAAAGCTTGGTTCAGCGTTTCCTGGGGAAGATGAAATTGGGGTTCGACAGCTTTGTTCCCGCGAAAATCGATTTCGAGAAAATCGGTTTCCCACAAGGTATGCCACAAGAGATTATAGCCCAACTGAAGAAAGATCCCTTTATCCAAATTTCATCGTTGCATAATGTTTATGACGAAAATGACCGTGCCGTAAAAACTATAAAACTTGACCTCGATGGACAAGAATCGGCTGGAACCAATAAGGTATTCAATCTGTCAGGTCCTATTTTGGACTCATTGGAAAGAGGCGTAACGCTGTTTGTTGACGAACTCGACTCTCAAATGCATCCATTCCTGACATGGAAAATCATCGAGATGTTCAACAACACGGAAGAGAACCCTAACGGAGCCCAGTTGGTGTTCTCCACCCACGACACACATCTATTATCAAACAAACTTTTCCGTCGCGACCAGATTTGGTTCACCGAAAAGGACAATATGGAATGCTCAACCATCTATCCGATGATGAAAGCCGTGCAAGCCAAAGAAACACTCAAGCACGCGCCGCGCAACGATTCAAACTACGAGAAGAATTATATCAACGGCCTATACGGTGCCATACCGTTTTTGATCAACGAAGCCCCTGGCGAATAAACACAAAAAAGGCCAGACTCCCTCTGCGGGAACCTGGCCTGTTCATTTGTGTCATCTATGCTATCTGTGTGACTTTATAACTTCGCCGTCAGGCGAAGCAATTTCAGTGTTTTCTGTGATTTCTGTGTGACATATTATTTTCGTGTGCCCTAATCATCAACGTAACGGAAACTTTGCGGTGCGGCGACGCTGAGCTTTCGCGGGCGAGCGTACCCCTTCAGGTTCTTGATTTCGATAGCGTAGGCCGTGGCGCGGCCTTGGTAATAGGCATCAAACCACTCTTTCTTGATGCCCGACCAACGCTTGGTCCGCTGCCAGATTTGTTTGGGGGTTGACTCCAATATTTCGGCCACTTCAAATTCACCCACTATCCTGCTCACCGGTGCCGAGGCGTAAATATATACTTTCTCAACAGGACGTTTGAAGATGTTTTTTCTGTATTCAAACTTCTTGCTGCCACTGAATATTTCTTCCACAAACTGTGGTCTAATCGATAAAATAGCGTTCATCTGCCTTGCCTAATTCTATGATATCCTTAAATTGTCGGTCGGTGAGCTGCATAAAGCTCCATCGTGCCTCACCGTCAAGCCCCACCTGCTCGATCAGCGCTTTGCGGATCACACGCTTGCTAAAAGCCACGTTGTACAGCATTTTGATCACCACCAGGTTGCGCCGGTCGCGGAACCATTTGCGCCGGTCTTCTTCCTTAAACACGCTGTATTTGGTGAAGTCGAAATAATCCTCCACATCCTTGAAATTCCACCATTTCTTCACCTCATACACCGTGCACACCGTGGTGACCACGCTTCTGTACCAAGCCGCACCCATTCCATCGCTTGTTCGATAGGCCACGATAAGGTCGCCCGGCATCAGCTGGGCGCATTCGGCATTCCAGCTGATATAAATCTTATAGATGCCGTTGGTGGGTGTAACGTCCTGCACCATATCGTAGCTCTCATTGTTCAATATCGAGTCGGGGAAAAGGTGGGTGTGGTATTCAGGCTTGATGGCCAGCAGCCACTTGTGCCGCCCCGCAGTGCGCATCCGCGGATAGTCCTCCATAATGTTGTTCTCCACGGCATGCATATCTTTCACCATCACCCATTCCGCTTCACGCCCCTCATGAGGCTTGTCGGCCAGATGGTTGAATCCGAAGCGACCAAAGAGGTGGATAAGATAATTCAACTCAGGGGTGTGGAAAATGGTGACGTACACCTCGTCGACGTTTTCAGCCATGGCCTTGTCCATGATTTTCTTCATGAATCGTTCGCCACGGCGTGTGCCGCGCGAGAGCAGTTTGAATGTGCCCACCTTCAACCTGCGCTTGGCTGGCAGCACCGGCACCACATCGGTTACTGCCTCGGTCTCTATCTTCATATAGAGGAAGTCGGCCACGCGCCCGTTGGCGTCGTGAAACACGTAGGCCTCGGCGCCCTGAGCCGCCTTGCGATTATACCACTCTGAAAACTCGGGATAGGCCGCCTTCAGGCTGTCGAAAAACGGGTCAGCCTGGTTGATTGTTGCAAAGGGTTGAAGTTGGAGGTCCATATTATTTCATTCAATTAAATACTCTTTTATAATTATTCCAGAACTCATCTTTATTGCCCCAGCCTTTCAATGTACTGGCGATAGAAACCAAAGCTTTCTCGGCCACTTCTTTTTGGCATCCCATCAGATTCCATTGCTCTTGCTCACCAACAGTATCAAAATAGGGTCGATACACTTGCAACACAGCCTCCAGTAGTTTCTTAAAATTGGGTGTGTTAAAAAAAGCGTTGTAATGCCTTATTGCCCAACTGATATGTCTGAATAGTATTTTGAGTTCTTTTGTGTCTTTAGCTATGAGCCTGCCAAGCAACTGCTCATATTCCAGCCTGAAATCACCAATATCGTACCATTCCACCTCAGTCATTATTCTTCTGACAGCTTTGTATATTTCATCGTCTGCGATAAGCTGGAATATATTTCTTCCATAGAAGCAACGTTCGTAGGTACAATTAAGCAGGTTATATGTCTCTTTGAAATTGTCATATTTTTCAAGTTGCTTTTGCCGTTGGTGCACAAACAAAAGCATATCAGCTACGTGTTCCTGGAAATTGTTTTCCAATGACATCCAGCCCTTTTCCTGCTTTGTATGTTTCCTTCGATCCATTGAACTGTTTATTTTTTCCAGCGTCATCTTCATATCGTTGTATGCATAAGCCACCTGCTCGTCGTTGAAATGCAACAACTTGTCAAACTGACTTACATTTACATCAACAGTTCCCATGTGGATTCCAGTTTTAGTGATTCCAGTATTCCACAAATCTTCTCCCTTAAAGAAATACTCCAAAAATGAACTCACCAACTTGGGATAATCTTTAATATGAGAAACATATCCCCCAATTAAGTATGAATCACTCACAGCCTTGTATTCTATCAACTTCAGTATTTGAGGCTTCTGCTTCTTATTAAGCAATATCAACAAATTCATCACCACAAAGCAGGCTTGCTGGTTTTTGTGCAGTTTTATCTTTTCCGCAAAAGCAACAAACTTATCAAAAAGCGGAACAAAGTCGGCTGATTTTAAACGTTCACGGGCAGAGATGGCGAGTGTATTAAAATGCATGCCAAACTCATCTTCCCATTTCATCTTCTCGAAAATGCGTTTCAACAAACTCAACCTCAGTTCTTTCGATGAAATGTACTCAAGTGCCTTGGCAACAAAGCCATACATAGCCTTTTCCAAATCGAAGTATCCACGATGAGCATCCGCAATATCAAGGAACTTTTCGGCATTGGCCACAAATTGCCGTGACCAATGTCTCGGACTGACCGCAGGCAATATCTCTGAAGCAAACTGCGCCATTTTGATTTTGGTAAAGAGGGGGGTCGTTTCAGACAACAATGAAGACACAATGCTCTTTAGTATGTCGGGCAAGACCTTTCGTGAAACTTCATCATACATCAGTTCTTGCGCAACCAGCTTTAAGATTTTTTCCTTACTGTGGCGTACAATGGTATAGAAAGCCATTGGCTTGGGATATCTTTGTTTCAGTGCCCTAACTATTTCAAGCCATTCGCCATCTTCCATAATTGATTGTCCGGCGAAGCAAACACCCAACTCTATAAAACTGTTTATCAGCACAGCCCCATTGAGCACATCCCATGTGTACTTGTCCAAATTATAAGTTTCGTTGACATTACCATAGGTATTGATTTCCTCTTTCCGGCGCATTGCCGACAAGTAAGCCTGGTAATAGTCATAGAATGACAACAAATTCCATTGCTTTTTATAGTCATCCGCTTTTTGAAAAAGCGTTGGATTTTTATAACCGATATACTTCAACCAATCAGCTGCAAGCACAAGTTCTTGCGGTGAATTGAAATCCGAAGCCTCACATTTGTCATCGGTTGAGAAATCAAAACCCAATAGTTTCAACAACGAGCACCGACGAACAAAATCTATCCCAGCGTGCTTATTTAACGCCTCAACCTCTTGTTGAGAGGGGAACTGATAATTATATAGGTTATACAGAATCTTTGTGTACGCATCCTCCTTTACCACCTTTACATAATCCTTACCGGATACCTGTTGAAGCAAGATCGCACGACGGATGGCGTCGTTAAGAACCTTCACTATGCTTTCGTCGGTTTCTTTCTCTAACATCTCAAAATCGTCATTACTGCAAGTCACGTCAATTGGCATAAGAGAGGTTTGTACTGCGGCTGCAAACAACATCTTGTCCGATTTTGGCGCACCATCTCTGAAATAATGGCGAGCCATAAACTGCACGTCGGTTGCTTTATAATGCGCAGTTGAATGCGGACTATTAAACTTGTTGATATTTGACAAACGGAACAATTCTTCCGCATCTTTATCCGGTAAAACCTTAGCGGAATTTGAATTAAAGCTGGGAATTTCCACACCTTTCCATAATGTAGAAAATGTGGAAGCGTCTTTATTGCTGAGTGGCTGCACATACTCAAGAAACAATTTGATGCGTTGCTCATCGTTCTTTGTTGATGGAAATATGTCTTTCAGTATCACCGGCTCAATAAAATGATTTCTCAGCATCAAAGCAAAATCAGCTGGCATATCAGCAGTCCCCGAATATATGAAGAAAGATTTATGATCCTTATTATCTTTTGAGCGGGCCTTCGTTTTGTCAAGCACATCCTTCACCCAATTAATCCACGCCAAAAAGTTGGCGTCACCGCCCGACACGCCCATAATGCAGAACCTGTTTCTGAGCAGGTCTATTCGCATCATACTTACAAAGGCGCCATGCTTTTCATTATAAGTGTCGTAATCCTCTTGTGTGATGATATACTGTGCATGAGAGTCTCCGTCAAAACCATAGTCGGCTTTATTGCTTTCCCTTAAGCTACCGTGTATTTTGTAGATGCTTTTTTGTTTTGCCGACAGGGAGATTTCGTAAGAGTCTTTCACCACGTTGTAGTACGTCTTTAGACTCTCTTTGTCTTTAGTTACATTGACTATTAATTCACTTAATTCAGTTTTGCATTTATACTTTTTCTGCTTGATATCGTCAATATCTTGTTGCAGTTTCTTGATGTCTGGAACTTGTTCATCGACATTTTCCACAGCACCATCGGTGTTTAAACTGTTCTCAGGTTTTAATAAAGAATCCAGCTTTTCTTTAGATGCTGCTTCTTGTTTTTCTAATTCCTCTATGTTTTTCTGCAGTTCTTCTATCTTTCGTTCCGATTCCTTTATCTTTCCAGCAAGAGTTCGCTTTGCTTCCTCGCCCATGAAGAACTCCAAAGCGTTGTCATAATTGAACGTGTAAATGTTCTGAACATCCAGATTCTTTAACAACAGGTGGCAATCTGAGCTAGCAGAATATGGCATAGGCTTGCCATCAAACAGAAGCACAGGTTTATCGTCAATGGTCTTCAAGTATGGAGTCTTGCTCTCGATGTATGTATCGATGGTCTCATGATATCCCGCTTTCTTCACAATCATTGATGCGATGCCAAGATAGCCGTAGTTTTTTATGGCTTCTGTAACAACCTTATCTTTTTGTTTGGTTTTGTCGCCATTTCCAAACGTTTCCAGTATAGCATCCCTAAGTAAACCATCCCACAATGGATAAGCCTGCTTGCTTACATTTCGACTAAATCCAGCACCTATCAGGAAAGACATCTCGCCTTCCTCGATATAACTTTTTATTTCATCAAGAATTTTGGCCCCGTCCATTATAAACAAATGTGAATTCAATACGTTGTCATTGCCTCAACAATCAGTTGTGCCAATTGTTGCTGTAATTGTTTTCCACCACCAGCGAAAGCTGCTCCAGATAAAGAAATACCTTTTTCACCTAACAATGATTTGACTTTTTCAAATGCCTCGGTAAAGAAAGCCTCGGTTAAATCATGTCTTCGTTCACCAGCATGATATAACTCTGGAAAACTCTTGATTATGGCACTGAAACCTGTCGTCTTCCATAGAATATTTTCTTTGGGTTTATTATATTCATCAGGGAACACCTTGCGTACCGCATTAAAACAGTTGAGCATTAACTTCAGAATGACTTCATCCTGTTCTTCGATAAAATAGTCGCGAAGAGGCAGTGTATTATCACCAATTAATTTATCATGCCGTTTAATTCTCCTAGCATCATCGTCGGGATTCTTACTGATAAGGGTTACTAACTGTGCCGTAAATGTTCCTTGTGATAGTGTTGCACTATCCTGACCGGGAGCATTATAACCTAACATCCTAAGACGCATATAGAAAGGCGATTCTGGCATGGAATTCAATGCTTTTGCTACCTCATGAGCCGTCTTTTGAGGACTACGTTCATCAGTTAATGACAACAGGTCGGCTATATGACTTGGATTAACCTTGGTTTGCTTACTATTAATAATAGAGAACACATAAGCGTTGTCTTTTGGGGTCATGTCAAACATGAACACTACTGGAATCTCAAAATTATCGATATTGCTTGATTGGGCTAGCCCTTTCAATCTATGTTGTCCATCAATAATTTGGCCTATTATCTGTGATTCGTCTATCGTAATTGTGTTTTTCTCTTCATTTAATGTGCAATATTGTTGTTTGTCTTGATAAACACTAACAACAATTGCAGTTGGAAATGTTGCGTCAGGATCACTGCAATATTCGCTAATCTCTCTTATTCGATTATTTTTTCCAGGACGTTGCACTCCGGTATCATTATCCAAATCTCTTGGGTCAACAGTCGTTATACCAACAAGAATAGCAGCAGGCAGAGCTGTCAAGTAAAAACGACCAATAGGTTGGTCTACTTTTATATATTTTACCGTAATCATACTTTATTTCCTTTCTTGTCTTCTGTAAGGTTTGACATTTTATCAACCATACCCTTTATTTCTTCTGCTTCTTGAGCGGATAGTTGTTCTTGTATCTCAACAAAAAGTTCAGGATGTCTGTCCATATTAACGACACAATAACCATATATAGAAAGGAATATAGCAAGAAGAAAATAAAACAATTGATACCAGTTAGAACCAGACAGCCTATCTTGAGATTGGCAAAGAAAAGCCCCGATAAAGACAACAGCACCAAGGGCAATTAATATCCATTCCTTTATTCCGGTGTAAGTTATCATCTTATCAGTATCAATCTTCATAAAAATAGAGCCAATAGTACATGTTAATAGCACAATGGAATATGTATAAAAACTATTCACGCTAAATTCATGAACAATAGCATTATATAAATCCATGCTACTAAGATGCGACCAGATATTAACACCTATTCCTATTAACCCACAAATAACCGTAAAAAGAAGCCACAACAAAGATTTTCTTTTCTCGATGCTGAAAACCTTAAATGGCAATTTTATACTTCTTGAAAAACGACTCATGGCTTTGTATGTTTCGAATTCATCATTTCCGTAAGAAACGTTATGCTATAGTTTCCGTCGGTTTTAAACTTTCTGGTTTGGGCCTTTACAAAATGATCGGCGATCATTCTACCACCCTCATGGTTGATTTTATGCGTGATGCAGTAGTGTAATACCGAGTAATAATCAACTGGCACTTGATTTGTTGCCAATGCATTTGCCATACTCTTCAATCTATTCAAATCAAGCGGATGGACAAAACCCTCATTGGGATATGAAGTAGCCCTTAACCATTCTATTGCATTAATCACTCTTTCATTAATCGTGCCATCGTATTCCAGTGCTTGTTTTGTATCGACATTTACTGCAGAATGTATCTTTAACCAGTTTTCCATTTGCGACATATCAGGAGGAACAACCACCCAAACCAACGCATTGTATTCATCCTCAAACCTTGCCAAATCCTTTTCAGATATGAATATTGGGATAAGAATATGAGGGAAACTTGCAGAATAATTTTTCAAAGTTTCAATCAGAATACCACAAGAAGGCTCTTCGCAGTGATAACGATGAGAAGCAATGTTAGCCTGAGGAAAAATACCATCCAAGACTTCGTCAGCACTGGCATAAGTAGGGAAAAGGAGAACGATTGTTCCGATATCTGTTTTTCCACTGCTTATAATTGCAAGCGCCTTACTCAAAGCAGTTGCAATAGCTGCTTTTATGGGTTGCTTTTCAGCATAAAAGACTTTTTTCATATAGAAAATAACTTAATTGTTATATCTTTGACAAATCGATGTTGTGGTTCCGCTGGAATCCAAGATGATCAAAACCTTACTATTTTTTCAAAAAGCTTATATTATCCAATCTTTTTCTGTCAAATAGGGTTTACCAAATACGCTTATCATACCGCCATCAACCTTTTGCCATTGGCCTTTGTGGGGATTATATTCTTTGGGTCGTGGTTTGCCAGTGTAATTTTTCCACAAAGCACCTTCAGGGTCTTCTGGTGCGGTTACAAAAACAAGATTAACCAAATCGCCCAACCGTTTGGTTGTAAGATAATCCATTTTGTTGTGTATTCCAATCAACTTCTCAGTTCCATCTGATTCCTTTTCTTTACCATCAAAAGAGAACGATTGCTTTCTTACAATCTTTGAAGCTGTTTCACGGCCAAGATGGTCGTTCCATTCTTCAATGATTTCCTTTCGTTCCTGCTCTGAAAACAAATAATCTTCTAAATGCGTATGAAGTGTTACGTCCTTCAAAGCCTTTTTCATTTTTGACTTTGTCCATCCTTTCGGCTGATAGGTATCGAATGTCTCATTAAAAACACTAAATGAGAACGAGTCCATTGCAGTAATCTCCATCGTTTTTTCCACCAGTCTGTCCTTAACCCACAAAATGTCACCCTTATGAAACATATCGTAATAGGCTTTTGATTCCTCAGCGGTAAAAGAAAATTCATACATCCACGATTTCGTACTTTCACCTCTGGGAATACGCAACCCATAACCAAACTGCACACCGGGTCTTGGGAACGCCTGCAATCCAATTGGACGTATATTTCCATTCATATATCTATCGAAACGCATCGAAGGTGTCGGCTCGTTGTCGCAAAGCGGATCGAACATATAAAGAACCGCATTATGGACGCCATCCCGATAATAGTCATAGCAATCTTTATGTTTGTCATATTTACAGGTAGCAAAAAACAGTGCCACATCCAAACTACTTGTCAAATCAAGCACTTCGGTATTAAGGCCGTAGTGTTGTCCCAATCCCTCTTCGTTGACCAAAAAATGGTGACGACGGAAGAACTTCTCTACTACTGGGTGTGATGCAAGTAAACGTTTGAATACTGTAAGTTTCATACGGTCAATGAAGATATCATCGTCTTCCGGATCCCCACGATAAATAGTGGGACGACAAGGCGGGTATTCTTTATTCTGCCCACGATAAAGAAAATGCGTTGTTCCAAGCTCAGGTATGAGATACTTTTCATCACCATTTCCTGATAACACTGCCTGAAATGATCCTATATGCTGATTGAGCAGCATTTGATTGGCCGGGGAGAATTCATGTGTAAAATCTCTCTTTTCAATGGCATCGTGAATACTTTTCTTCACTTCGTCTATTGTCATCATAAAATATTAACAGTCTTGCTTATAATGTGCTTGGAAGATGTCCGAATACATTTTCGAAAAGCATCTGTGATAAGCTTGGTTATATTCTACACCAAATATATCGTTTTCTATTTCCTTTTCCGTTTTACTGCCCTTAAAAACATCTTTTATCATCTTTATTCTAGTCTTTGGATAATCCACCAACAAGTCGTGTAAACGCAAGGCTTCACATTTGTGATAGTTGTATCGTTCTTCAAGCAAAAATTCTCGTATTATTGGCTCGTATTTATTTGCCTTGGGCGAGAAAGCAAGACGATATTTCTCTGGTGTTTCTTTTGTTTTGAAATCCGTTGGTGTGGGTTCAATCGCTATGCTTACTTCTTTGTCAAAAGAGTAAGAATCACTGGTTGGGCTCAACGTCAACCATTTTGCTCTATCATCACCGCCTATTTCATCTGCCCCTTTCAACTTCTCATTACAAACAGCACAACTCGGCACTAAATTATACAACGACAGGCCTACTATTGGACACTGACTCTTTGGCAGAAAATGATCAAGGTCGAAATGATTCCTCAGCTTGGCAGCTATAGTTTCACTTTTTTTAGGTTCTTTCCCTCCCCATGGTCCTATATTGTTGAATGCTTCCGTGATTTGTTTTTCCGAATATTTTTTTTGTAACTCAACTACATCCCCAATTATTCTATCCGAATAAGGGTTTCCATCCGCTCTTCTAATATAATGTCGTATATCGCCTTCAGTAGCATTTTTTAGAAAACGGCCAAAATCTTTAAACACACCTGAGAAACCGTAAGCGTTTACATATGCCAACTCGCAATAATGACACACATGAAGTTCCAACTCAACAGCGTGCCCCATAAAAAACTCAGCTATTTCTGGTTGAAAAGCGTGTGAATGATCTTCTTTACTTGCGTTGTAGCTGAATAAAGAAAACAAGTCAGTTTCGAGAGTCACCCATTCCGCATCACCAATTTTATTCTTTTTGATTTTTTTATAATCAAGGTAGATATCGACCAATATCTCATACTTTCCGCAAATAACATCTTGAATTTGGTCTGGATATATTGTAGACTTGTCAGGTGAATCACTCCAAGCAATAAGTTTTCTACGAAGTCGTGTCCATTCCGTTTGTAAACCGGATTCTTTGAAAATCTGCCAATAACTATACTCAAAAGCTGTTCTATCTTCTGGATAGTGAATCTTCTTCATATTCTTTATTATTTGTCAGATTTCATTCCTTCAAGTTCACTCAAAAGATATTCCCTGATATATCGTTCTGCCACCATTTTTGCAACATAAATTTGGTAAGCATGCTCTTCCGGAGACAATGGGTTCTCTTTTCTATAAAGTTCATTTATTTGATTAATTGCCTTTTCCGCAACGGCACCTAATGGAGATCTAACTATGAATTGGTTATAGAGCAAATCATGATAATTGGCGGCAAAAGTCTGTCTAGGGCTTTCAACTCGATTCCCATCTTGCAAAAAAAGCATTCTGTTTGCAGGAATATCCGACAACACAAACGGCGAATGAGTCACTATCATTATGTTTGCTGAGCGTATTTTCCTGTTGTCAATGTGGCACCACGACAGCATATCAATCAAACTTGACACCATCTGACGCTGGAATTCGGGATGAAAATACAATTCGGCTTCATCTAATACTATATTCACATGATGATAGTGATGCCTATACTTGTCATTCTCTACACTTTCAATATTTTTGATATGATATAAAAGGTAACTAAACTCTTGTAACATTTGCTTTTCGCCGCTACTCAACTGATTTAGCGGTATTTCTTCCTTGTTCTTACTCTTGCGGAACCTCACTTCCCATTTGAAAATTGAAGGTGGCATCCGCAAAAACACCTCGTCATAGGTTTGATAATTCTTACGGCGTTTCTCTTTTTTTCTTTTAGAAATCGTATAGTCTAAATCTAAATTATCATCAATAAATTCGTCAATTTTCACCAAATGAAGACCCACATCTGTGTCGGGTTCCTTTTCTGATAATATATGTTGATTTGGGTCAACTTTATAGTAGTTTCGTTTCAAAAAAGTCAAGCATTGTCTAAGTTTCAGAAGAATATGGTTGTCGGGGTCTTGATTAGCAACCTTGCGCACCAACTTACTCATCTTTTGTTCGCTAGTCTCAGCAATCAACGAATTTGGAGCTTCAACAGAGGGAACTCTTTCTTTCAATTCCTTATCTGATATAATCCGCAATCCCAGCAAATTTCCATAAGTTGGGTATGTGAGGCATATTTTCAACGTCTTATAACACAGGTATGCTATAACCGTTGACTTTAATTTTTCATCATCTATGTTTTTGAAATAATGCTTTTCATTTAGATAGTTTAGCCATGTATTCCTAAAAACAATTTCCAATGGATAACTACCTAATGCTTCCGAATACTTTGCATTTAATGTTAACTCGCCAGTTACTAACGCGCTGAACTTTTCCTCGTATCTTTTTTGAGCGCCTTCATCAAACTGATAAGCAATCCTCGTAGCAGAATATTCGCCCATGAATGATTTTCGTTGTGATCTAAATAACACCGCCAATGTTGATAGACGTTGCTCTGCCAAAGTCTCCTCGTTGTTGATGTCAATATAGCCATCCTCTTCTCTATAAGGTGTAACTACAAGCGGAGTTAGATAACCATCATTTTTGTGCAAAATTCCATGAATCCAATCGCCATTTACCCCATCTATGCCTTCTTTATTGAACAGACTCTTGGTTTCATAATCTTTTTTATTAAAAGAATATATGCTATAGTTTGTACATATAGTGTAAAAAAAATCTTTTAACAACAAATGCAACTTGTTACTTGTAGTATGTTTATATAACGGATACTCTACCAGTTCTTGCTTTTGAATCGAATAATAGGAATAAATCACATTCCCGTAACTATAAGAAATGCAACCAAGATTATCGTCTGTCTCAAAATAAAGCGTAGCCGCAAACCCTTTGGCTTCCGACAAGTAATGCCCTGTCGGTAATTGTTTTTGCTTTTTTGTTTGTGGTTCTGTTTTTTCTAACAAAGCGTAAGCAAAATTGTTTATAATACGAAACATCAAATCAAGCAGAGTGCTTTTCCCCGAACCATTTTTACCCACGATACAACAAACTGATAGTTGAAACTTGTTGGAGAAACGTTCGTCAGCTGATTCTTTATACAATCTGTTCAAATGGTTGTCGGCTTCGGCATTTTTATTCCAAAGCCATCGATTTGATTTCGTCGGCTCTTGATAGTCACCAAACGGGTACCAACCTCCAGGCTTCAAATTCTTTATAACAGGTTTTTCACCATCCAACAATTTAATACCGATAATTCTCATAATAGACTTTACTTGTATTGATTTACCCTCTTACACTTCTCCCCCACCTCCAACAACTTCTGAAACAACACTACTCTTTCTTCTTTCAACTCCCCTGCATTCATCTTTTTTCTCGTGGCTTTGATCCAATTCAGCATATCATGTTCTTCCAATCTGTGACGTGACGGATTCCGATGGTTATTCTCCATAAATTCCATCACTTCGTTATATTTGGTCAGCCATCGAGTATCTTGATCCATACATCTTACATCTTCTGCCAACGTTCGTCCTGAGTCATATTGTCAAAGACTAAATTTCATACAACACCCATAATGACCGATAGCCGCAGGCTTGCCGCCACACTACCAGCTTCCATCTCTAATAGCCTGTCAAATCGTGTTTCATTTTTTGATGAAGTTCTTTGAATTTGCCCTCTTCGTATGCTGGTCCGAACAGAATGTCCAATTCCTTTTCCTTGGAATCTATTATTCCCATTCTGAGCATTTCGTCCAATTTTTCATCTGGGAACTGCTGTTTGCGTTTCAACAGTTGATATGCTTCACCTTTACGATTTGCATACCGTTCTTTTAGGCCTAACACCTTCTCATTCGTCACCATCCCACCTTTGGCATGAAGCAAAACCACGCATTCATCCGGGGTCACACTGTCCATGTTCACCCCAATATCAAGGTCTGGGTACAGAAATGTCAACTCCTCTATATCTTCATCATACGGGCTTGCGCCCAATTCTTTCTGAAGCTTAAGGCCATTACAATTTTGGCCGCTTAGCACTAAGTTGAAGAAACACATTGCCAATGCGGGATACTTGGTCTTCCCTTCCGGGAAATAATGGTCAAACTCGCTGGTCCGCCTTGTTTTATCGTCAGATTTAACCACATCCAAATACTCATCATCGCAGTAAGGGCACACGTTGATGTTCATCTTTTCTATCAGCGTGTAAGCATTATAAGTTCCAGCGGAATCCACAAAGTTGTCAATCCCGTTAGAAAACCTTGAACCATACAACACCCGAAACTCAGTGAACAGCAAATCATCTGGCTGGTTTGTCACCCATCCTCTCATGGTATCCAAATCAGCTAATATAAACTGCTTGAGCCAAGTATAGTCTGCTTTGTTGCGTGAAGCATCATATCCTTCAAATCCTTTCAGTTTGATTACAGACGCATATACTGCGTCTTGCGCATCTTCCGACAGATGCTTCACATAATCCTCCACGGCATTGTAGTGGAGAGCCTTCAACTCATCAATATTTTCAAACTGAAACTTAAGCATAGGCCAAATAATCAAGCAGTCTTTCAAACACACGTCTAATCATCTCATCGCCAATATACGGCAACACTTTCCGTATTTTCTTCACCTGTTCCAACTCTTCCGGCTTGATGTTAGGGTATCTGTCTGCCAACCCTTTCAAAAATGCGAACTTCTCTGTCAAGAATGTTCTGGCATACTCTCCTATGGTGTAATCCAAGAAAAATCCGTCTGCCATAATGGAAAAGATATTGGCAGCAAAGAAAGGCTTCTCGGTGGGTTCATATATTATGCATTCCCCGTCATCATCATAATCCACGCAGGTTACTTGCGACGAAATCGTGTCAGACAACATAAACGGCGAATGAGTGGAAACGATGAGTTGTAACTGAAGACCAGGATTACGGCGTTCCAAAATTTTGACTGTCCTATAGATGAACTCTCTGCAATATTCAGGATGCATATAAGTTTCCGGTTCGTCCATCAGCACAATCAAATGCATCTCCTTTATTTCTTTGGGCATCCCATCCTTATAGCCCTTGGCCAGTTTGGTTTCTATGGCCTCTTCCAATGCGCCCCAAATTTTCGCAAACTGAAACTCACCAGAACTCAGATAAGTTAACGTATAGGGCAAGTATTCTTTGGGGAAAATCTCGTACTGATCCCTATGGTACTGTCCCATGCTCTCAAACAAGTCTCGGAATCGTTTGTCGTTTTCATCAATTTCCACTAAAGGGTAGATAAATTGGTCAGGGGTGAAATATTGGTCCTCAAACTGGTCCAATATCTTAATCATATCACAAATTTCCTTGCATTCCTGCCACACCAACCCTTTGTTTCCATTCATACCGTCTGTATGATAGTCGATATATTGCCCCAGCCACATCAATCTCTTTTCCAAAGTCAAATCTTTCACATCATCCGGAAGAACTTGGGGATTGTCAATATCATCCAATTTGTGTAGGGGTCTGTATTGTGGTAGCTGCTTACTCAGTAGTGTGACCGAAGAAGCCACTTTTCGCAAATAAATTGCATAATCCGTCAGCAAATCATGGAGAAACATCACCTTTGGAGTTGTTTTACCTCCAGATTTTCCTTTCTGTAAACGTCCCGTAAAAGGAGATGCGTATGGAATGTCCGACAAGGATTGCACCACACCGTCCAAACGTCGCTCTCCAAATAACCAATACTCCGATTCAAGCAAGTCATGCGGTAATTCCACATTAAGCTTATGTTGCCAGTTTATGCGACTGATGACAAATGAAGCTTTGCGTTTAATACTGTCTGCGGGCATCTGTTCCACATATTCTCTGGCCGCATTCACTATTTTTGCAGGATACGATTCCGAATATGGAGTAACTTTTCGCGGCAACCAATTTTCTTTCGCTGGCTCAACCACATCGTGATATGGATATTGTGCAAAGGCATTTCTGTCAAAGGTATTCACAATAGCGGTTCCAAACTCCACACCATCCTCCACGGGGCATATTCCTTTAAGCTCATTCCTTTTAAAATCATATTGAAACTGCCAAAAACCAAACTTGGAGGTGTCTTTCTTTCCCTTTAATTGCGCACTTAATGTTCTAGATATTTGCGGAATAAACATATTATACACTTCTACCGCAAATTGATTGTCGTCGCCATCGCATTTGTAGAGCAGAAAATAGGAACCGGCATTTTCAGAAAAGGAGCGTTCAGAGAAGTCCATGCCTATCAGCTGAAGCAGATTTGTTTTTCCCGCCCCGGTTCGACCCACAATAATATGCATGTCCTTTATTAAGTTTCCCCCATAGAGGAAAGATTTCACCTCCTCCACATCTGTCTTCCTGATGCTTAATTTGTTTCTCTCAAACGAAACGTCATATTCGTCAGAGAGCATAAACTCCAGTTCACGGATGTTTTTAAAACTCTTTATGTATGCAAATATCAGCTTCATTATCTTCTATGTTCATAATTATTACAGCCGCCCCTCTTCCTTCTTACATCTTACATCTACTGATACTGATTCACCCTCTTATACTTCTCCCCTATCTCTAACAGCTTCTGAAACACCTTCACCCTATCTTCTTTCAGTCTGCCCAAATGATGCGATTTATTATTGTGTTTTATCCAATTATAATACAACCCTCTTTTTCTAGAGTGTCATATTTTGATGTGTTTCTATGGTTATCGTTAGGGTTATCGTTAAGTTTTTCTCACCGAGGAAATGAGCCCATTAATCTGCCTCTCAATCTCCTGCAGCTCCGCCAACAACTCCTCATACGTCACCCCACCGTTATCGTTATCGTTAACGTTATCGTTAGAGTTATCGTTAACGTTATCGTTAGCGTTCTTGATATAGCCAACGTTTTTGGCAATCAAGAGTTGCGTCTCAACCTCAAACGCCGAACCAAGCGAAGTATCAAGAAAACGTGCAAACTCGCTGTCAGACGGTTTGGCTGCCCCTTCGGCAATATTACTGCTTATTGATACCACAGCCCTTTGCAACTGATCACACAATCCTTTCTTTTCAAACCATGGCATCTCAGCGGTTATCTTATACACTTTCGAAGCATAATCAACAGCATCCTGCCACACCTTATAGTTTCTAAAATTCCTGGCTTTTTTAGTTTTTACATCCATTTTATCTATTCTTTAAAAGGTTCCTATTTTGGTTAACGTTAAGGTTAACGTTAACGTCTAGTTATGGTTATCGTTAGCGTTAACGTTGAGTTAAGGTTACTCCGTCTGCATTCCGTGCATATTCAACACTGCTTGAGTTATATAAAAACAAACTATTTTCTTCGGAAAAAATAAATATCTTCTTTCATGCCGAACAAACCGTTGATTTGGGTGTTATCGTAATTAAGGACGTATTGCTCAGTATAATAATCACGAAGATATAATATATCAGCGGGGTAGTAATAGCCACGAGTGATCATAATCCACAATGGTTTCTCCGCTTTTAGAGGGAGCTTGTCTTTTTTCAGAGCTTCAAGGCAAAATGAAAATCTTGCAAATAATACTTTATTACTTTGAATCAATCCTTCATGCAATAGTATTGCGCAGCCACAGCCGTCAACGTTATAATTATAAATTGAATCCCTCTCCTGTGCGGGAATTTGTTCAATGATGTTATGGAAATTGGAATAGTTTTCTGAATATTTGTCTTTACCAAATGCTTCCAATGCCATACAACCTATCGGACGTATAAGAAACACCAAGACTGGTAATAATACTAGCGACAACAGAACTTTCTTAACTATAACATATTGGGTATCCAACGTTAAAATAGTTATCAAAAATACAGGCAACATTACCTGAAGATAATGTCCGAAACAATTTGTACCAAATGTCAATAAAAACAACAAATATGCCAATACTATAGGCAACCAAATGTCTTTTTGACTTTTGCGGGATAATAATTGTACAACAAAAAACACCAATAATATCACGCAATAGCATATTACCCAAATTGGAGATGCCTTCAAATTAACTCCCAGATAGTCAAATCCGTACAAAAATGTCCCATAAACCATCCAATAAACACCTTCTGTGCCAGCTTTCAGATAAAAATAAAGAAAACAAGGAATTGCTATCGTTAAAACACCGCCAGTGAAAGATAATGCGTTGATAAAGAATTGCTTCCATTGCTTTGTCAATAGATATTCTATGAACAAGCAAAGAAGAAATCCGCAGAATGGCACTGCATTGTTGATTCTCAAGAAAGCGATAACGCCAAAACACAAGCCAATAAAGTACAAATCCTTGACAACCAACAATTTATCTTCTTTGTAAAACCTCAAAAATTTGTACAATGGATAGCATATAAACGGCAAACTCCATTCTTCCGACAAATCGCCACCTTCGTAAAAACACAACAGCAAAACCAGTGCGATCAACAGAATGTACAGTCTACTTTCCCCTTCTTTGTATAAAGCAATTATTTTATCAAGAAGTATCTTGGTAAAAGTCAATGAGATGGCTTGGAAAATTAGGATTACAAAATCACCACCAAGCCATAAACATAGTGCATGAATGAAATACAAAAGACAGCCTTTATTGTCGAAATAGTCGAGATAGATGGTTTTGCCTTGCAAGATAGCCATTCCCATCTGCTTAAATATAGCAGCATCAGCACCGATATAAGCATATAACGGCGACGTTGCACGCGAAAACAGTAATACGAAAACGAACGACAATATAGCAAGAAAGCCATAATACCATCTCGATGCCACCAAATTACTCAATCTCGCCTTCATAACACCTTAGAATATATATCGACCATCTCGTTAAGGGTGTTGTCTATGACATAATCGCCGATGTTGGCAGCAGCAAATTCGCCCATAGTTCTTCTTTCATCTGGATGATTGCACATATAGACAACTTGTTCAATGAATTGTTCTTCATTATCTAATGAAAACAAAAAACCGTTGTTCCCCGATTTAACAAGATCTCTATGACCCCTTATATCTGATGCCACGACAGGTTTCCACATAAACAAAGACTCTGCGAGACACATACCAAGTCCCTCTTGTGAACTCGACGAAACACCAATATCACTTATGTAAATCAAGTTTCCGACATCCTCCCTAAAACCAATGAAATCGACATACGCTTCAACTCCCAAACGCTTTGCTAAAAGCATCATCTTTTCCTTATCATCACCACGACCAGCAAGAATCAATTTGATGTTTGGTATACGTTCGATTAGTTTTGGCATGGCATTTATTAAGAATGAATGATTTTTTCTTGGGATGAACTCGGCAAGATACAGCATTATGAAATCATCTGATTTATATCTGTATTTATATCTTAAATCATTGATACTAAGATTGTCAATTCTCAGTCTTGTATAGTCAATACCAATACCATGTATCAAATAAGTTTCTTCGTTTTTAAAGCCAAGTGTTTTTACCAGCTCATAATCTTCTGTGTTAATTGTAACAATAGCGTCAGTAAACCGCGACAAATACTTTTCTACCGGATAATAAAGCATCCAATATTTTTTTGATGCTCCTTTATAAAAATGGAATCCGTGCGATGTGTATATAACTTTCAGACCATATTGTTTTCTCGCTTTTCTGGCAGCCAAACGAGCTAACACTCCACCCATTGGGGTATGGCATGAAATAATATCATATCGTTCCTTATCAATGAGATTTCGCAATTGTTTCAAAGCCTTGATATTGCCCAGCTTGAAAGGACTTCGCTCAATTCCCATCTCAATCACACGGTCGGCATATGGAATCTTATAATCGCCAAGTTCGTTTGCTACCACATGAACCTCATATTCATGTTCCTTTAACCATTTCAAATATGGAATATGAAATGAATAAATATGCTCGTATATATTGGCAACAAAAAGTATCTTAGGCATCATTTATTGTTTTTTCCAAATTTCATGCATTAATAAAACCGCCTTCATGCTGCGATTACGAATTATATTTCTGAAAGGATAAAGCATTCTTACCAATATTCCAAACCACCATTGATACTTTATATTTAGCTTACAATATGCTTTGCGAAATTTAAATTTCTGTATCAGGAATGGTTGGATATTGGAATGCTGAGTCATGCTTCGCGAGCCGTCTGTGACATAATCAAAATGCTTTTCTCCAAGATAATATTCGTTTAATTTATAGAAAAAACCGCAGAATGGATATGATGTGTTATGTTTATATTTTGGATTAAAAGTAACCAGATCATAGAAACAAGAATTATCATACAGTCTAACCACCACAAAACCAACCAACTTGTTGCTATTCCTATCAAAGGCTCCCCAAAAATCATGATTTTCAACATCCCAACTCTCCAGATAGCCCTTGAATACATTTTTATTCATTCTTCTATCCTTTATATGATAACTTTTAAAAGCTTTGTCAACAACCTCGTATCCATTCTTTTCAATAATCTGTTTATCAACCTTCTGATAAGCAAATCTTTTAAAAGCTCTTCTAACTTTAGTCCTAACATTTGTTGACAGTTCCTCCATTCCTCCAAATGAATCCTTAATGATATACCAAAAATCAGAAGGCTCTTTTTGGTCAAAATCGTAGGTATTTCTCACCATCCAGCCGCCTTGTTTCAGCAAAGCGTCACAATATTCATCGCTCAGTTGCTCGCTGAAATGCGGAGCTGAAATCCAGGTATGTCGATAAAGGTAAAAATCTTTCAATTAAATATTCTCCCAAACACCTTAAATGTTTACTATGACAAAAGCCGAACTTCCTTTCCCCAAAACCCGGCTGATTATTATTTAGTTACACTTAACAAACAAGTAAAGCACATTTTTTCTTGTTTTTGTAAGCCACACCCCTCCCTTTACTCTTGCTCTACCCATACTCATGCCATACTCTCTAAGTAAGGCTAAAGTATGACAACAAGCAACTTAGAGCGAACTAAGAGTATGCCTAGAGCATATCTATTTATTATCTTCTTCTTGATGGTTAATCACCTGCTGCGGGTTCATATTCAACTGCTGCACCATATCAGCTGTCAGGTAGATGTTTAAATTCTGAATCTGTATAACCGTTGAACCTTCTTTAACCTCAATGGGGCTTGTTTCAAAAGGATTTTCCCTGGTTATTGAAAAACTAATGTCTTCATCATCTAAACAAAAATGTATATTCGGGCAACAAATATTGGTATTAGTATCTTCTTCTAACGCATTTACATGGTGGTTACCTTTATCATCAATCTTAACGGTTAGTTTCAGATAACTCAGATATGTTGAAAAAATTTTATCATAGCTGAAAACGCCGACCATTTTCTCAATATTCGTCAACGCATCTTGTACGATCTTACAGCTATGCTCGGTAATAAAAGAGTTGTAAAAGTTATAATACAGTTTAAACAACTCGTTTTCTTTTGATCCCGTTCTCATCTGTTATGCTGTGTATTTATCTTTCAACAGTTTATCAATAGCCTCTCGCACATCTTCAGGAGGATCTCCTGCCAATTCACGCCTTACCGAATGTTCCCAATCACCTTCCAGTGCATTGGTTATTGCAGTAGCGTTATACGCCTCTTTGTATATCTTGCGGCTATCCAAGAAATGAAGTATGGCTGCAACCAATTTGCGGTTGAAATTGGTATTCTTCTGCTTGCCGGGGTCATACACCTTCTCCTCAACCTCTTTAATGTTGAGGATATCCTCCCACAACTGCATATACTTGTCCTTCCACTCATCTTTGAGTAACGGACGAATACAGCTGACATAATTAAGGATTTCCTTGTGTATATTCTCGGTATCTATCAGGTCTTGGTCCAGCATTTCCTTCATGGTTTTCGGTTTTGCTTGATTAGCCTTCTGCTGCTCCCCTTCCGTACCATTATAATTGATGACGGTCGTAGCGTTGGGGTTATAGTTCTGAACCGTCCCGATGTGTATCTCGGTAAAGCTGTTTCCTGTTCCAGGATTGCCCTCAATTTTTATATCCATAACAGTCTATTTGAAGGTAAACTTGCTTTCTTTATAAGGCTGTAATCTACTGATATTCAAACTGAAAATTGAAAGAAAGTTATATCTGACTTTCTTCCTTGTTTCACCCCCTCCTTGCCATAATACTTTTGCAACGAAATCAGTTCCAAACTGCATCCCGGGTACGTCAGTGAAGGCAGGTTTTACGCGATAAATAACAAGATGTATAACAAAAAAATTGAACTCTTATGAAAAATGTAATGTTAACCCCGCATTTCTCGCTGCTTGAGTTCATCGAGAGTCCTACGGCTCGCAAGTACGGGATCGCTAATGATCCGCCTGAAGAAGCTGTGGACAACTTAAAGCGGCTGTGCGAAAACACTTTAGAGCCACTCCGCGAGGCGTTGCAGTTGCCGGTGGTTATCACCAGTGGTTACCGTACCAAAGCCCTCAACGACATCCTGGCTCATGCTTCCGAGCGCAGTCAGCACATGATTGGACAGGCAGCAGACTTCTACATTGGCTGGGGTCAGCGACTCAAAGGGCTGTCACCCCACGAACTCCTAATCAAGGCGTTCCGTCTAATCATCCAGAGTGAGTTGATTGACTACGACCAGTTGATCCTCTATCCTTCTTTCATCCATGTGAGCTATGTCTCTCGTGAAGCCAACCGCCGCACCATCATTCTTGGTATGCGTAACGGCAAACTTGGCTACGGCAAATGCTCCATTGAAAACGCTCTCAAGATTCAGTAACCCTTAAACAATTAATTAAACTATTAAACTTTAAGTAATTATGGCACAAGTAAAACAAGTCGGCGTTGGCCACAAAACAACCGGTACCATCGATGGTATCACCTATTATGTTCTGAACGGTAAGACTTACGCCCGTTCTGCTCCAAACATGCCCACCAGTGCATACAGCACCGTAGAGGCTCGTATCCGTCAAGCTATCTTCAAGTTCATCCAGATGCACCTGAAGTTACACCTGCGCACCATCCGTCAGACCATCACGCCTAAGAATGGTTCTCCTTCTAACCGCTACTACAGTCTCAACCACAAGGCCCTGACACTGGCGCTCCAGTCGCTGGCAGAGCAGTACGTGAACGGTCTGGATGTGACTATCACTGAAGTGGAGGCCGCCATCAGCGCTTATGCTGCTGAGCATCCTACCGCTATCAAGATTGCCAGCAAAAGCGGCTATGCAGATGTCTATCTCACTGGTGCCTGGCCTGCGACCATCACTCTGAATGCCTTGGTTGGTGACAGCACTGTGATCATCATTGTGAACGAGAACGGTGTCCAGACCACCATCAATGCGGATGGCACCATCACTACCGGCACCAACACCAATGGTGGCAATGATTAACCATTGATTATTAACAATCTAAATGTTTACAACAATGAAAAAACTCCTTTACAAGCTTTTTGGCAAGCTTATCAAGAAAGTCATCAACAGGTCGGTTACCGACGTAGTGTCTAACGATGAAGTGGATCCCGCTGTAGTTCCTATGAATGACGATAAGAAGAATCTCTGGAAGTTCATTCTCCAGACTTTCATCAGCATCCTCACGGCTATCCTGACTGCACTTGGAGCAACCAGCTGCATGGGTATCCACTAAATCTCTATCCAGCCCTTCCGCTCCGCAAGGGGCGGTCGGGTTCCCTTTAAGCTACTAAGCTATTAACCTTTTAAGCTACAAAAAAATGAAATTAGTTAATTATATCTTAGTCAATGAAAGCTATTCTGAAAATGCTGTTCTTGCTATTCGCAACAGTCGTGTGTCTGACTTCCGACACAGCCACATCATCAGTGCCGCAGGCCTCACACACCCGGATCTTATCCGTATACTCATACTCGCACGTAAACAATGGCCCGATGCCAAGATTTTGGGAATCTCCGAGTTGGGACTTGAAATTAGAGACCAGCAAATCGTATCACGCGGACGACTTTGTCCCAGTGAGGCCATGAATCAAATTCGCAAGGAACTTAGCGATTTGCCTTGAGTTATGGGGCACATCAATTATTCTATGTGGCATAAAATAACTCTTTACTAATTATAATAACCCATCAAAAACACCAGTACTGCTGCTTGTGCATATGCTACAGCACCATCACTTGTTAATCGAAGAAAGTTCTCAAAACGTTAAACAGTATCTTTAACCATTATATCGTAAAACTCAACACCTAATAATCTTCTAAACTCATCTCTCAAATCGTTCAGTAACGACCGTATTTTATCTTGATTGAATCTTTCCAATTCAGCTCTATGTTCATCAGAACCATTTTCTTTCCCAAGAACTTAAAATCCCGAAACCGCTAACTGCACCTACAAATAGAGAGATAGTAATATTTACAGAAACTTCAACAATTATCATAGTGTAATAATTTATACCATAAAACTAATCTTGAACAATGCATCATGAACCACTAGTATTCTTTGTACCCGCGTTATGGCCAAAACTAATAAGAATAAGAGCAAAAAACCCAAACGCATTTTGCCAAAGCTTTGATCTTTTTGCTCTTCATACTTCTTTTTTTTATTTCACCATTATCTCATCCTCTTCCAACGGATGATACTCCCCGTCTTTCGCCTCAAACAGCACCGTGCCGCTCTCAAGGCACTTCAGGCTGTGCCACTGGCCTTTCTCGATGTTCAGCACCACACCTCCAGGCACCATATCGATGGTATCAGTGAGGTTGCCGTTCTCATCATAGAAATACTCCTCAAAATGCCCGCGGATGCAGATACAGGTCTCACTAGACCCCTTGTGCCTGTGAATGGGCATCACCGTTCCCGGCTCTAATGCATTCAGCATACGCTGCGACCGGTCTTCAGCACAGTTACGCATATCCAGATTGCAACGCAACCTCGGGCTTTCCTTAGCCTTTTGGGTTAATTCGTCGAGTACTTGCTTCTCAATTATCATAATCCGACTGAAAGCAACAAACAACAATCGATGACTAGTACTTTCTCCATACCATCTTATTCACCACTCCCACATAGCTCTGAATGATACGCACCACCTTGGTGCTTACATTCTCATCCACATAATCAGGCACTGGAATGCCATGATGACCGTCCTTAATCAGACTTACAGCGACGTCAACGCTTTGCAACAATCCTACAGTATCAATACCACTCAACACAAAGCAACCCTTGTCAAGTGCTTCGGGACGCTCTGTAGAGGTACGGATACACACAGCAGGGAACGGATGACCGACACTGGTGAAGAAACTGCTCTCCTCCGGCAGAGTACCACTGTCAGATACAACACAAAAAGCATTCATCTGAAGGCAATTATAATCATGGAATCCAAGAGGCTCATGCTGAATAACTCGCTTATCCAACTGGAAACCGCTGGCCTCCAAGCGTTTACGTGAACGAGGATGGCAACTGTACAGTATAGGCATATCATACTTCTCAGCCATCTTATTGATAGCATTGAACAATGACATAAAGTTCTTTTCGGTATCAATGTTCTCTTCACGGTGGGCGCTCAAAAGAATATACTTGCCTTTCTCTAAGCCCAGACGCTTGTGAATATCACTAGCTTCAATCTCTGCCAGATTATTATGCAACACCTCAGCCATAGGAGAACCTGTTACATACGTTCTCTCCTTTGGCAGACCAGTATCAGCCAAATACCTCCGAGCATGCTCAGAGTATGCCATATTTACATCAGATATGATGTCCACAATTCTGCGGTTGGTCTCCTCAGGCAGGCACTCGTCCTTGCATCTATTACCTGCTTCCATGTGGAAGATAGGAATATGTAGACGCTTGGCACCAATAACACTCAAACAAGAGTTGGTATCACCAAGCACAAGAACCGCATCAGGCTTCACCTCCACCATCAGCTGATAGCTCTTGGCAATGATGTTACCCATAGTTTCCCCCAGGTCATTACCCACTGCCTCCATATAAATGTCTGGATCTGCTAATTTAAGGTCCTTAAAGAACACTCCGTTCAAGTTATAGTCATAGTTCTGACCAGTGTGTGCTAACAACGTATCAAAATACTGTCTGCACTTATTAATCACAGCTGCCAAGCGAATAATCTCAGGGCGTGTACCCACGATAATCAGCAGCTTTAACTTATCGTTATCTTTAAATTTTGCCATTTCTCTCTTTATTTAACGGGATCAAAGAATGTATCTGGTTTATTAGGATTGAAAATTTCGTTGCAATACATCACTGTCACCAAATCTTCGGTATCCGAGAGGTTGATGATATTATGCGTATATCCCGGCAACATATGGACGGCTTGAATGTGGTCGCCATCTACCTCCCACTCCAACACCTTGCCCTCAGGATCATTGAGATTGCGTTGCTGGATAAGGCCGTGACCTTTCACCACAATAAACTGTTCAAACTTGGTATTGTGCCAATGTTGGCCTTTGGTGATGCCTGGCTTCGAGATATTTATTGATACCTGTCCAGCATTCAGCGTGTGCACTAGTTCTGTAAAAGAGCCACGGTCATCAACATTCATCTTCAACGCAAATGCTGTTTTTTCGTACGGCAGATACGAGAGATATGTCGAATACAACTTCTTCGCAAAACTACCAGCCGGAATCTCTGGAATCATCAACGTCTTGGGTTGCTCAGCGAAACTCTTCAGCAGTTCCACAATCTCTCCCAGCGTAACGTGATGAGTTACAGGACAGTAACAATAACGTCCCTCAATAGATGGCAGCACTTCCAAACCTTCAAACTCACAATGTTTCTCTTCCCCTTTCAGACATGCAATCATTTCATCAACCAAATCATCAATGTACAGCAGTTCCAGCTCAACACTAGGATCGTTAACGGTGTAAGGTAGGTCGTTGGCAAAAGCATTGCAGAAAGTTGCCACAGCACTATTATAGTTAGGGCGACACCACTTACCAAACAAGTTCGGGAAACGATACACCAGCATACGAGCGCCTGTCTTTTTGCCGTACTCCAAGAACAAGTCCTCTCCCGCTTTCTTGCTCCTTCCGTATTCGCTGTTACCAAACCTGCCAGTGAGGCTGGCCTGCTGGCTACTGGAAAGCATCACAGGACACTTATTCCCATGCTTCTTCAGTGTATCAAGCAACGTGCTGGCAAAACCGAAGTTGCCCTGCATAAACTCCTCTTGGTTCTGCGGACGGTTAACACCAGCCAGATTGAATACAAAATCTGCGTCCTTGCACCAAGAGTCCAACTCTTCTGGTGTTGAATCCATATCATACTCATACACAGCCTCAACGGTCAAATCCGGATGGGTTTTATCCTTACCAGCCTGTATGTTTTTCAGTGCCCAACAAAGGTTCTTCCCAACGAACCCCTTGGCACCCGTTACAAGAATCTTCATTATTACACAAGATTAGGTATTCCGTTCAATTCGTTTTGTATATACGTCAGCGAAGCGATCTTCTCCTTGGTTTCTTCCAGATTCAGTCTCTTGGTGTTATTAGAGTTAAACTCCTCAATGGCTGCACGCTTCACATCACCTTCCTTGAAATACTTATCATAGTTCAGGTCACGGTTATCAGCCGGCACTGCATAAAAGTTACCCATATCAATGGCCTTTGCAGCCTCTTCTTTAGTCAGCAATGTCTCGTACATCTTCTCACCGTGACGGATACCAATCACACGAATCTCAGGTTCATTAGGTGCCTGGTGCTTGAAGAGTTCCACCACAGCCTTTGCTTGTGTCTCAATCGTGCAAGCAGGGGCTTTCTGTACCAGGATATCACCATTCTTACCATTCTCGAAAGCAAAGAGTACCAAATCAACGGCCTCTTCCAAACTCATGATAAAACGTGTCATACTCGGTTCGGTCAAGGTGATAGGATTACCCTTACGAATCTGGTCAATCCAGAGAGGAATTACAGAACCACGGCTGCACATCACGTTGCCGTAACGGGTACAGCAGATTTTGGTGTCACCTGAAAGCCTTGATTTAGCCACAGCAATCTTTTCCTCAATCGCCTTGGTAATACCCATTGCATTGATAGGATATGCAGCCTTATCTGTGCTCAAACAAATAACGCACTTCACACCTGCGTCAATAGCGGCATCCAATGTATTATCTGTACCAATCACGTTGGTCTTAACTGCTTCCATAGGAAAGAATTCACAGCTGGGCACCTGTTTCAGGGCTGCTGCATGGAAAACATAGTCAACACCCTTCATGGCGTAATTCAATGTCTCTTTATTGCGCACATCGCCAATGTAGAACTTAATCTTGTTGGCCACCTCCGGCATACGAGCCTGGAAGTCGTGACGCATATCATCCTGCTTCTTCTCGTCACGGCTGAAGATGCGGATCTCGCCGATATCTGTTCTCAAGAACCTGTTCAACACTGCATTACCAAAGCTACCAGTTCCTCCAGTAATGAGGAGGGTTTTGTCTTTAAATACTGACATAATATTCTTGTTGTTTAATTATTTTCAAATTTCATCTTCTTCTGATGGATGATATGGACCATCTTTGCTTTCATATAAGACGGACACACTCTCTAAGCACTACCGTGAGTGCCACTGCCCTTTCTCGATATTCAGCACCACTCCTCCTGGCACCATATCAATGGTATCCGTGAGTTTGCCATTCTCATCATAGAAATACTCCTCAAAATGCCCGCGAATGCAGATACACGTCTCAGATGACCCCTTATGCCTGTGTATAGGCATCACCGTCCCTGGCTCCAGCGCATTCAGCATCCGTTGCGACTGGTCATCAGCAGAATTGCGCATATCCAAATTGCAACGCAACCTCGGATTCTCCTTGGCTTTAGCCGTCAGTTCATCCAGAATCTTCTTATCTACAATCATCCTTAATCTCCTTTAGCACTGCCTCAATATCTTCAAGCGCAACTGTTCCTCCCCACATACGATAAACGTACTGAGGTGTAACACATCCAAAGTCCATTGAACAAGAACGTGCCTCGTTTTCTAAAAACACTCTTAGTTTAACTATAAAATCCATATAACTAATTGTGGATGAAAGAACCAAATAATCCGATTGTTAAAGCGACCTCAGAAGGCGCGTCCTCTAGTTCTGCCTCTCCACCTACCTTAGCAATAAAAAAACCTTTAGGGACATTAAAACGTCCTCTTCTTTTTACTTTAATCGTCCGACTGTTACCCAAACGGTCATAAACCAATGCCGTCTTGTTTCCTACTTGATATTCTATATATTCTCCACTTTCTATTGTTCCATTAAAAGTGATTGATGCATTACCTAATCTAACTATGGGATCAGTAAGTTTGTTTGGAATTATAGGAACTGCATCTATGCTTTTCAACCTAACGTTTTTACAGTCGCCAGCTTTAAATACCTGCAAACACGTTATTTTTGAGAAATCAACATCGTAATAATAATTACTATAAAGATCATATGCTCTTCCTTTAAATTCCAAATCCTTGGTTTCAGCATTGTCCAAATTAGACAGAACAATGTCTCTCCATCCATCAAAATTTAATCTTACAACATAGTCAGCATAACCAGGAGCTTCTGAAAGCAGTCGTATGCACAATGCATTTTTAGAATCTTTACCTTCACCTTTCAAAGTCACCTTAATCCCAAGATTATTTTCAATATTTATAGGTTGTAAAAAGCTCTTCTCAATTTTGGCATCAGAAAGCATCTCATTCTCATTAAAGCACATCAGATTTATTGCTGAGGAGCCATTGGATGAATAGAGATTCTCAAGACGAATGAAAGGCTTTTGTTTATTGAATGGATTTGTTCCCTCTAAACAATCCTTATTTATGTCTCTTATTTTTGATTTGCAGTAAACACTTTCTCTGAACCCCCAAAAGCCATTATTGTTTTCTAACTTATACTCGTAATTTCTATCTTTTAGTTTATCCTTTACTTCATCAGAGAAGTATCCGCCAAATCTCAGCTTTGCATAACGAGCATAGTTATCTAAATTTCGTTTTAGAGCCGGTAATTGTTCAATGTCACTTTCTTTCAATCCTTGATAAACCATGGTCTGGTCGTAGGCTATAGATTGAGCGCCCAAATAATCCACATCATCAGAGAACATGTACTTGGTGGCAAAGTTACCAGGCTGATTATTGCGAGTTGGATAAAAGTTATACCACCCTAATGTCATGACGTATTGGCAATCTTTCAATGATAGGTTGCGGTCGGTATGAACATTTATAAAACTTTTATAACCTCTACGAGGTGTCTCCCAACACTCTCCTCTTCCACGAGCAGGCCAGATTGCGGGGTAAATGTGGCTGCACTCCAGCACCAACGGCTCTTTTTCGCAATACTTCAACACTTCATTAATGAAAGCGGCCCCATAATACCATTGATAATCATAATTACCCAGCCCCATATTCTTTAAATGTTTACCAAGTGCATCTATGGCATCAAAGTAAAAGCCTTGGAAGCCACCTTCATTATATGCCGTAGCCGTTTTTCGAGCAATTTCATAAAAAAGTTCTGAACCAATTTGAGGGGCTATATAACCGAAATAGCCACCTATAACACGTACTTTTGTACCTTTTTTATGAGACGTGGCAGTGGTGCCACACTGCCCTCTTTTACAATCTATAAAACCATTCTCCCCTACAGTGTATCTGATCAGCTCATTATCTATTAGAATAAATGGAGAATAAACTGAGGAAAATGCCCCCGGATTCTTTATGTATGAAACATCTCCAAATACTGCCACGTCCTTATCGTTTGCTTTTAAATTCTTAGAAAGGGTGAATTCTCCTCTAAACTCTAGTTGCTGCTGCCATTTAGGGTCGCTCAACAAATCAGTTGAACCATAGCTAATGTAATAGGAATACGTGTGTAAGGACGAAATGATGCCTTCTGAATATAATGGATCTGTTATCTTATCTTTGAATGAGGAAGCGTTCCCCAACCGAGGGAATAAAAACTGACCTTGGATGTATGTATTGGGGCCATCTAAGAATTCAAATTGTTTGATACCCAAGTTTGAATAAAACCCAATCATTTCAGGCAATTCATCAGGATTGAATTTAGTGCCTCCAATTAATATACAATCATACCTGTTCGCTTCACTATATTGACCAAATGGCCCACCGCTTGATAATACAACAGGAACACTGTGTGGAGGGAGAGATCGATATATTCCCTTTATAATATCCCATAGTTTGTCTTTTTTACAAGCAACGACAGCAAGCTTAGCCCCCTTGAAACCCGTGTGTGCCGTACATTGCCCTATAACTTCTTTATTCTCTCCAGAAGGATAATAAACGTGATTGGTTTGAAGATTCATAGCGACACCTGCTGCCAGGAAAACGTCTGGTTTAGGATAATCATAAGACATCTTCAAATTAAAAAAAGTCAATACATCTACATCATGAAGTGCTGAATTAAGGACCTCAACGGTAAAGTAATTATCAAATGGTATTATTCTTAATTCTACACGATTTTCTCCTATTGTTATCTTCAGTTTATCTCCTTCCAGAGATAGCTTGCTGGCTTCAATGATTGCCCCATCCTTATTTGTAGTGTAAGCAATCTTCTTCTTTCCACTCGAAGCAATGTCTTGATTTGTTTCTATGTTTAAGCACGACACAAACTCGGCGTTCTCTGATAATACAATTAAGACATGGTCATTTCTTAATTCAATCCCTCTTGCTGTTTTTTGCACAACAGGATTAGATGCCATCAATAAATATGGCAAACACAATGTGAGAATCAAGATTAGTTTACGCACAATCAAAACTGCAATAACATTATTCTTTCACTATCGTCCAAAATGTCTTAAATATCAACCCTATATCACCCCAGAAGGAGTGATTTTCCACATATTCCAGATACAGTTTGATTTTCTCCTGCATAATGACCTCGATGTAGTATTTTTCTGGGTCTTCAGCTTGCTCCATCAACTCATTTTCATTGCGAAACTTGATGCTGGCTGGATCAGTGATGCCTGGTCTCACGTCCAACACATGCATTTGTTCTGGTGTCCAATAATCAACATAGTGGCGCACTTCTGGGCGAGGGCCAACAAGGCTCATATCTCCGATAAACACGTTGATGAGTTGGGGCAGTTCGTCCAATTTGAATTTACGAATCCAGTAACCCGAGCGAGTAACACGAGGGTCTCGTCCACCAATGGTCACCAAACTTCCCTTATCACTACCCACTCTCATGGAACGAAACTTGAAGATTCGGAAATCCTTATTGTATCTTCCCACACGCACTTGGCGGTAGAAAACCGGCCCTTTTGAATCAAGTTTGATCCAGATGGCCAAAATCAGAAAAAGCGGACTCAGGACTATTAGACCAAGCCCGCTTGCTATTACGTCAAAAATTCTTTTCATTAAAGATTCTTTACAATGTCAACAAAATTCTCGATGATGTATTCCACATCCTCGTCTGTCAATTTAGTATGAAGAGGGAATGTGATTTCATTTTCGAACAAATGATGGGCATTCGGATAATTCTTAATGTCGAATCCCAAAGCCTTATATGCGGTCATCATAGGAAGCGGTTTGTAATGCACATTGGTCGCAATGCCTCTTTCTGCCATCATTTCAATCACACGGTTGGTCTCTTCTCGAGTTTTACCAAGTAAACGTACAAGATAGAGATGATGCGAGCTGCAATGATTAGCATCTTTATGATTTAATACAGCCACAGGCAGGTCTTTTAATCCTTCATTGTATTTAGCAACAATCTCATAACGACGTTCAAGAAGCTTTGGATAACGTTCCATTTGTACCAATCCCAAAGCCGCCATTATGTCCGTCATATTGCACTTGTACCAAGGACCGATGATATCATATTCCCATGCTCCAAGTTTTGTCTTGGCCAACGCATCCTTGTTCTGGCCATGTAAACTAAACAACTGGCTCAAACGATAAAGCAATTCGTTCCAAGTCTCACCCTCTTTCTTGGGTACAGTAGGCATATAGTCAACGCCCGTTGGAACCACTTCGTTGCCAAACAGTAATTTCCAAGTCAAAGCACCACCTTCAGCCGTAGTGAAGTTCTTTACGGCATGGAAGCTGAATGAACTGAAATCAGCAATCTCACCAGCCATCTTGCCTTTACGGCTAGCGCCAAACGAGTGCGCACAGTCGCCTGACACGATGAGGCGGCCAAACTTCTTCTGAAGGTCGTTTGAAGGATGAAATAGAGCCTTCTTTCTTTCCACGATTTCAAACACACGGTCATAGTCCGCCACAATACCAGCCAAATCAACTGGTACGATTACCTTGGTCTTGTCTGTGATGGCTTTTTCTAACTGGTCATAGTCCATTTCCATACAATCCTTTTGGCTATCAACCATCACCAATTTGGCACCCACATGCTGCGTAACAGAAGCAGTTGCCGTATAAGTATATGCCGGCACTATCACCTCATCGCCAGGGCCAACACCCAACAGATGCAGCACCATCTCCATACAAGCAGTAGCCGAGTTAAGACAAACTGTTTTGTCTGTATGGACAAATTCTGATATTTGTTGTTCTAGTTTTTTTGTTCTTGGACCTGTGGTAATCCAACCTGAGAGAATAGCTTCTCTAACTTCAGCAACTTCCGCCTCCGTCATATCAGGAGGTGAAAAAGGAATATTCCTTAATTTCATATTCATAATACTCTAGGTTATTATATACTTGCTGTTTGTATTATACACTACTTCTTCTTTTTTAATTTCATTCCAGTTATAAGACCTTTTATTGTGCCAAATCCATAAGAAATATGGACGCAGAAAAATAACACAAATAGAGGGAATAAATATTTCCATCCGTGTTTTGCACCCGCTGTTACTGAAGCAATCAAATCACACAAGAAATATAGACCTAATCCAGCAACTAAGACACAGAACATAGGTTTGAATAATAACGATAATATTGCGCCCAAAATAAGACCAACCACAAAAAGTAATGGAATTAAATGACGCAAACCAATAGACTCTCTATCCACATAAAACAGGTGACCTATTGACTCTCCATTTGCATACATCTGCTTACATGATGCCTTAAATGTGGGTCTTGCATAATATATGCATTCTATCTGTGGATCAAAATAAATAGAATACCCCGCCTTTTTTATTCTGGAATTAAACTCATTATCCTCTCCTCTAGGTAAATCTTCACGCATTCCGCCAATTTCTTCTATTATTTTACGAGGAAACGCACCAAAAGGGACGGTATCAACATTACCAGCTTTTGCTCCAACACGATATGTTGCTCCACCAATGCCAAACTTTGAATAATTCAGTATAGCATTTGTTGTTGCCCAAAGCGAATCATTTTGTGGTCGGATATCCCATTGCCCTCCAACATTTCCTCTTGTTGTATCCTCTTGAAGCCCTTTAAGACAACCTTCTATATAGTATGGTTTATAAAAAGCGTGAGCATCGAGTCTAATGACATATGGTGCAGTAGAATTGGCAACTCCGATATTAAATGCAACAGATTGAATTTTCTTTGGATTATCCAATAAACGGATGTTAGACCATTTCTTTTGCAGACCACAAACGATGGATTTGGTATTATCTTTACTACCACCATCCACAACCATAACGTCCATCTTATCAAAAGGAAAGCTTTGCGCAATAACACTTTGAATACATTGTTCAATGTGTTTTTCCTCATTTAAAGTGGGTATGATTACTGCTATCTGGAATTCCATAAGTAACAATGAATTAGTCGTCTTTTTTATTGCGCCCTATTATTTCCTCAATAAAAACATTACTTTTTCAACAACATCTTCAGGTATTGCAGGAGAAATCTTGCCAGTTTCCCACTTGATTTTAGGAGTCAACAAACTATCTTCCGGCAAGGCAATATCAAAAAGACATGGTTCATAATCGGTCACCCATTCCTTGTAATTGACCAAATCATTATAGTCAGCCAGTTTTGCGGCTTTGATTCCGTATGCCTCAGCTAGCTTTAAAAATTCAGGTACAGTATAACCACCAGAAACAGCAGTACATGCGAAACGGTCGCCATGGCTGAAATGCTGTGTTTCGCTAATCTTTCCAAGCACGCGGTTGTTCAAAATGAAAATCTTGACAGGAAGTTTTTCTCTCTTCACTGTTTCCAACTCTTGGATATTCATCTGGAAACCACCATCACCAGTAATGCAAAATACAGGCTCGCTCTTCTTGGCGATTGCTGAACCAATAGCAAATGGCAGGCTACAACCCATAGTGCCATAGCCGCCACTGATATGGATACGGCCTTTATAACCTTTCAGCACAAGCGACTGTGCTGTCCAACACTGGTGCATACCCACATCAACTGAAACGTTGGCATTGGGAGGCAGTAATGCGCCTATTGCCTCAACAGCATAATTGCCGGGTTGCTTATCATAGTTGTCAAGCACCGCCTTTGCCTCCATACACTGTTGCCTCCATGCGCTGAAATCGCCAACGGGTTCATCCAAAATCTTGCGCATGAAGTCACGAGCATCGGTATGGAACTTATCTTCATCAACTTTAATGTTGCGGCTCAACTCCGATTCATCAATATCTGCCCTTACCAGATGCGCCTGCGGCGCAAAATTGGCAGTGTATCTTCCCACCTGACGAAGGCTGAGGCGAGCACCAACTGATACAATCAAATCGCATTCGCGCATAATCATATTGGCTACACGATTGCCATGAGTGCCGATAAAACCGATATGAAGATCATCTTGGGCAAGATCCACACCATTCATTGTTGTAAGCAAAGGGATATTTGTTTTCTTCGCAAACTCGTGAACCATATCAACCGCATCAGCAGTACGTACACCGTTACCAACGAGAAGTACCGGTTTCTTAAAAACTGTCTTAAATATCATATTGTTTCGTTTTTCGTGTTAATACTTGGGGATAACCATCTCTACTTGCTGAATGTCGAGCGGGAAATCAATAATAACACCGCCTTTACGACCAAGAAGAGCCATATTATATGCTCGGTTGACAATCTCAGCAAAGCCTTCGCCGCTATTTGCCGTTACCGAATATTTCGTAATATTTCTGGTCATTGAAACGATATCCATTTCTTGGAAACCATTCTGCCGGATGCCTGAAAAACCTTTCATTTCATTGGTCGGCACATTACCACAGATACCCATTATTGGATACCCATCAAACCAAGCGTCGGCCAAGCCGCCAAATGCATTCACAGCACCAGGGCCAGACGTTGTGAAATAAACGCCTATTTTGCCACTCGTCCTTGCAAAACCATCAGCAGCAAGCGCACACCCTTGTTCGTGATAGCACACATGAGTTGTGATTTCGTCCCTTCTTTTATAAAGGGCGTCCATGAATGGAACAATATAACCTCCCGCGTAACCGAAAACATCAGTCACACCGTGCTTGATTAAAAAATCTACTAAATAATCTGAACAATTCATACTATATGGATTTATTGTTTAATAACTCTTGTACATTTTGTTTTCTGACAATGATGTGCGTACCCGAAGGGTATTCTTTACGGATGGCTTTCATGACCACTTTTGCAAAATCCATCGGGTCTAAAAGGGTGTTTTGATCCTCGTCGGGGAACAGGCTTTTGCGCATCTTCGTGCGGGTTCTTCCTGGAGATATAACCGCAGCATAAAGACCGTCTTCAGCCCAGCACTTGGTGGCCATCACCACCGCCGCCTTCGAAGCACAATACTCGCTCCATGTGGCATGTGACTCCACGGAAGCAGCCGAACCAATATTTACAATCTGCAAGTTAGGATTATATTTCAGTGCAATTCCTGTGCAATAGAAAGTGCCTCCCACATTGATGTCAAAATGCTTTTTGGTGTTCACTAAGTCCATTTGCTTGACAGACTGAGGCACAACGTACCCGGCGTTGTTCACCAATATATCAGGAACAAAATCTTTAATAACGCTTTCAATGCTTTGCCAATCCGTTACATCGAGTTCCGTTCTTGAGGCAGCGTTTACTATATATCCATTAGCTTCAAGCAATTCCTTCAAAGCTTGAGCTATGCCACCGTTTCCGCCAGTGATTAAAACTTTCTTTGACATTTTTCTATTTATTTTGATTTATATATATTGATTCGATAATATTCAAATCACCAGGATAGGTGATTTTGAAAAGATTTGACTCTGTCTCTATAAAATGGGGCTTAACACCATGAAATTCAAACATCACCCTCGTTTCGTCGGTCATATCATTAAACTTGTTGCTAAGGTATGCTTCCTCCAGCATTTTCCTATCAAATGCCTGAGGAGTTAACATGTCATACATGTCATTTCTATTAACATACGTTCCATCACGAAAAATAACAGTATTCACCAAAGGGCGAACAAAGGTTGACGAGGGGTACGGGTCGTTAAGGATTTGCTCTATTTGTTCTTTGGTCACCATCGGTCTGGCAGCCTCAACAAGAACAACCCTATCAATTTCTTTCGGCAACGCCGCAAGACCATTCATGACGGAACCTGTTCTCGTTGCGCCACCTGGTATGTCTTTACCAACTGCCACAATATTACTTTCTCCCACAATAGATAATGCTGTTTCGTAAGCGTAACGCCATATTGGTTTACCATGAAAAATCAAATCCTGTTTTTTCCCATGATACCTTGTTCCGCTTCCTGCTGCCAATAAAATCGCTCCAAACATTTATTCTTTAATTAAGTTGTTAATTAATTAAATACGATTTATTTAAATCCAAATAAGTGAATTCATGATGTGACACCTGTTTTTCGATAGGAGGAAGTTTATGCCAATTGTTATAAATACTTGTTAAGTATCCATCTGCATTTTCAGGACCAGCTATCATCATATCCTCAAATTGGTAATACGTTGGCTTCCCAAAGAGTGATAATTCAACTATCTCCTTTTCCCAATAAGCTCCAAAAAAATTACCTCCATATTTACATTCATCGAAATCATATTTTGAGCATATGGCATTCATCTTAATTCGTAAAGCCCTTTGATTGAGAATGAAATTTGGAATCATTTTAAATAAAACAACCGCAGCATTTTTGTATAACGAACGACCTCTTCTTACTCCATTAACTGAAGTCTCAAATAATTGATTGAGTTTTTTGAATCTGTTATAATTATCGAATCCCTCATCTTTTGTATTTCCAATACCATCAAGCGGAAAAATATCTATATATACACCTCTAACGACATCGATTCTTTTATGTTCAATCAAAGTAGTAGTGGTGTCATAGAGTTTATCAAAAGCATAACAATAATCATCAGACTCGGAATCGTATGTTTCGAATCTGAATCTTCCGTTTTGATTCTTTGAAAATTCTTTCAACTTTTCAAAGTCTCTACGCGGCATCCCTACGTCAATATCATCATCCCATGGAATAAACCCTTGGTGTCTCATTGCTCCAAGCATAGTTCCACCTATTGCATAATAACGGAGATTATTCTCCGTGCAGAAACCATCAAACCACTTTAACAACTCTAACAACTTTGCCTGTAGTGGAGTTAAAACATGCTTCATATTCTATTTTTTTATTGCTGCCCGATAAAAATAAAGCTCCAATTTTGTCGGTATCCTAACTCTTTGCACTCAGCATTGTAGAGGATATCACCTTTGTTCTGGGAATATAAATCACCTTTCAACAATAAGATAATCCCCCATCTCTTTAGCCCAACGTATAAATAAATATTTGGTCTTGATGAAGGAAATCGTAAGTATCGTGTGTTATTGTCTTTTTCTTAACTATTGTTTGATTAAATAACAGTAATAATCCAACAAAGAATCAGCAGCAGATTGAATATCATACCCTGCATCAAATACAGTCTTATATTGCTCCACACTCCGTTCGATTGACATTTTTTCAATCTCATTGGCCCATGTGGAAGCACCGACTTTAAGATCAAGTCGTTTAATGCCGGTTAAATCAACTTCTTCGGGCACATTGTCAGAAACAAGACAATTCAGCCCATTTGCCTGTGCCTCAACAGCCACTATTCCAAGACCCTCATAAAGAGATGGAAAAACAAAAAGGTCAAATGCATTTAGTAACTTAGGCACATCGTTTCTCACACCTGCAAATAATACTTTATCTTCTATTCCTAACTTATATACTTTCTCTTTGATTTCATTTTCCATCGGGCCATTACCAACCATCAATAAACGGAACCTGTTGTCAATACTGGATAGTTCATGTATAATATCTATTAGGAAGAGAGGATTCTTAGGGGGGGCCATCCTTCCTACGTGTCCGATAACGACATCCGTATCAGCGATGTCAAATTCTTCTCGTTTTCGTTTTCGTTCTATCGGATCAAACACATATTCCGCACATTCAATACAATTTCTTACTATAAGCTTTTTAGGACTATCAATAAAATGGTTCCCAAATAAAAATTGCCCCGCCACATTCGAACATGCCGCCCACACATCAGCCACATTACCAATATTCAAACATAATAACCTATTTCGAATTCCCTTTAAAAAGTATTCCGAGTATTTCGTACTGTGGCTGTGTGAGATGCATATACTGCCACATTTTCTTTTTGCAATGGGGAAAACGATATTATCTAATTGAAAATAATGGGAATGAACGATATCGTAATGGTGCTCATCAAAGAACTTATTAATAAACCTTACAAAAGAACATGCATTTTTGAGCCCTAGTACAGGCATAAAATATACATTTGCGCCCAATTGTCGCATTTGTTCTACACTTTCTGCCTCGCTAATATCATTGACCAATAGATCCACTTGAATTCTAGTCCAGTCAAAATGCGTCATGTAGTTTTTAATGACAGCAGTAACACCGGATCTCTGCCTAAATGTGTCGGTAATATATAAAAGTTGAATCTTTGAGTTGCCCATAAACATAGATACTATATGTCGCCCGTTATTACTTTTTTTACAATAGGTAGTTGGTTTTCAAAAAGATAATCAGGATAATAGTCACATATTTGGGTGTAAGACAATCGTTTCTTGGCATTCTCTTTTATAAATAGTTTCAACTTCTCAACAATGGTTTTAACGGAGAGTTTACACGACACATTGATGCCTAAAGGATATTTCTCAACAATATGGTACCCAGAATCCTCATGATGATAAAAATTAATAATGGGTTTTCCAGTTGAAACCAACTCAAGTAATTTACTAGGAGCTTGAAGACGAATTGTATTGCTTAAATTTACAAAAACGTCATTAACAGTCAATAATTCCAAATACTTTTCACGTGATACGAGTCCCCTGATTTTAATGTGTGAAGGAAACTGCCCCGCCAAGTACTTTCGGCATATTCTGTCGCCCGCAACATTCATGTTAAAATTGATGTCAGGTAAAGAGCAAAACACCTCCATCATGAGTTTTGGATTTCGAATCTTATGATAAAGGTATCCAGCATATAGTATCTCTACAGGTTTGCTGCGTTCTTGGGTTTTAGGCGTATTGTCGTCAGTGGGATTTGTAGTTAATAGGAACGGTAATTTAAGAACCTTGGAAGAGTCTATCTTAAAATCGTCAATTAGATTCGCATAAAGCTCCTCCGTCGAAATGCAATAGTCACACGTGTCATATATTTTCTGCTCTAAAGCGATGGCTCTTCTCCTTTTATAATCAGCAACAGGATTTGCTTCATTATAAGCAAAAGGGTCTGTGGTAAATGTAACCCATCGGACCTCTGGATGCTTTTGTTTGAATTTATATGCCGCAACATGTGAATAAAAGGGGAATGACACACTAATTACGACATCAATAGACCTATCTTTGTGCAATTTTTCCAATCTGTCATACATTGGCTTAACCATAGAAGAGTCTTCATAGGCATCTTTTTTAAACCATGAGAATAGGAATCTCCCTGCACGATATATCCATGAGACCATGCTTGTTTTAATGGGATGCTTGTCTAAAGCCCTATTTGTATGTATATAAGACTTCATTTTATTAGAAAAGCCATCTACAAAGTTTAATCTTATATTCCCATTAATAAAATCATCGCTAAATCTCCTATCATAAACCGAGCATATTATTTCCAATTCATGAGTAAGAGCCAGATTATCTATATACGGGCTAATACATCTCCCGGGAGGTGGCAGAAAAGGATAATAATACCCAGTCACAACAATGACATGCATAATAAAAATTATTTCTTTAAAACAACTGTATTTTAGATAATACCAAAATCATTTTTATCCGAAGAAAAAGAATAAATCCATATATTTTTCTTTTACTACAATCTTCCAATTACTGTTTGATATGTCCCGTATGCTCTAACCCAAGTCGGGCTATTAAAGAAAAAGAAGAATGCATAGATATAATACATTACTACTACTGACATCAAAGTGCTTTTAATTGCTTTATCGATTCTGGGATTATCCATAAACAATGGAAAAGATACCATCGAAAAGATTGTAAAATAAAGACCTATTCTTGAAATTAATTCACCATAAGTAAGTAGCGGCATTACCAATGCGTGAAGAACCACTATCCAGCACGCTAGATTATTATGTTGTTTGGTCTTAACAGAACTATAAAGTATAAATGTGTTAATGATGAAAAAGACAATACTAGTTATACCAATTCCTCCATGGGTATCCATATAAGTCAGATAAAAATCTTCAGCCTTCAGGAAGAGTACAACATAATCTATAAAAAATGGCGATAATACCCAGAAAACAATCAAACAAGCTATAAGTATAACAAACGATCGCATTGAATTTTTTTTCTGCAAAAATGATAACGGCAAGAATACCAATCCTACTACAGCACTGAAATGGATAGAAAAAGCGAGTAACACCAACAAAAGATATCGGAATATTTTTCCTTTTTCCAAACACATGATACTTAAAAGTATAACACACATTGCCAGCCATTGGCGCATCATGCTGGAACTAAGCACCCAAAAATTGGGATTAAATACATAAATGAAAACAGCAAGCCAATGCCATTTTTTATTTACATGCGATTTAATAAACCAATAAACAATAGCATTCTCTACAATGAAAAGGATAGCTCGCATACCCCAGAACCCAAATGGTTTCAACAACAAATTTATGCATACAAAGCCATATTCTTTTTGTGCAAATGAATCATATTGGGAAAAATTCCACCATGAAATACCCGAATTTTCAAACCCTTCAAACCACTTCTCATACATTGCCACATCGTTCCCCCAATAATACCCTAACGACAGGAATGTGGTGAGAATTGCAAACGCAGTAAGCAACAAATATGAATGTTTCTTTTCTCGTCCACTAAGGTATGCAAGTATAACTGCTATTAGAGCAACTATTAGAGCTTCTATCATCTTTTGATTGTGTGTTAGCTCAGTTCTTTGAAATTCGTTTATATACGTTCAATAAATCCGCATTGTTTCTTTCCGGATTGTGTCGAAGTAATGCCATCTCACGCATTTTGTACAATTGAGGTTGGTTATCACCTGCAGAAAAGACCTCGCAAATTTTTGCGGCTAACATCTCAATTTCCTCAAATCTATATAGATGATTTTCATCCCCGCTCATCATATCTACTACACCTCCAACATACGAAGAGATTACTGGAACACCTAAAATCTGAGCTTCGCCAAGAGAATTTGGAGAATTTTCTATTGTAGAGGGACAAACAAAAACATTAGAGAGCAAATACTCTTGTTTCATCCCTTCGCCATCAAGAGGCCCCGTAAATGTCACAACGTTCTTCAAACCTTTATCTTTTATCATGCGATAAATAATACGTCCATAATCTGTATAATTAACAAAATCTTTGAACGTATTATGCTTAGTTATATCAGAACCTGCGACACGTAATACTGCGTCAGGGAATTGACGTAAAACTAGAGGCATTGCTCGCAACACCATGTGCAATCCTTTCACTGAATAATTAGCTTGACTTAGAAAGATACTATGGCGTATACAATTTGAAAAATCCCATTGACCATTATAGAATTCAGGACGTAATGTTTCTCCTACTTTATGATACTGTGCATTGGGATTAAAAGCCCAGCTGTGAGCCCTATCCCAAGAAGTCCTACCAATTATATGTTCAACACTTTGAAATAATTCTTTTTCCAGCGCTCCGCGATTATAGAATGAACGTCTTCCATTAAATGAACTACGTCCTAGAATGCTCCGTAATGTAAAATTACAAAGAATTTCACCCTTGGTCAGGCCTGAATAATAATAACGTTCATAAATACCAACAAGCCCCTGGATACTAACTACAACATGGTGATTGCCACATGCTCTTACATACGCTAGTCCATGAGTGAACTCACTCCCATGAATATGAATAATATCCGGCTTTACTTGCTTTTGTACTTCCAGCCAATATCGTTCATATTCTGAATTGTATTTATTATTACCTTTACCATAAGGTAAAAGATAATATTCAATCCTATCCCCTTTAAGGTTTGTAAGCTCCTTCACATCTGGCGAAACAGTGGCTACCACAAGACTTACATCTTCTTGTTTCACAAGATTCTCTGCAGCACCCAACATCCACCCCCCACTAGCCTTGAGAGCACCATTACCCTTTAATAGCCGCATGGCTTCAGGAAAAACTATATTAGTAATCCAGAGTATTCTCATATTATTATTTCTTTATCTTTATTTTACTCATAAACTCTTTCACAAAAGAGATAACTTGTTTTTTTTCATCTTCATTCAAAGCAAATAACATAGCGGATACCATCATTCCTATGGAGGTTGTTAAACACGTTAAAACCAATCTCAAAAAACTTTTTTCTAACAAGAGTGTCGGTATGCATCCAAAGCACAACATTATTATAAAAGTTCCAAACAAAGGGAAAATCACCTTTTTTAAGTAATTAGGGATATTTAAGCCGCATTTTTGGTGAGCGAAATAGATTATCACAACATCACCTCCTATAGCATAAACAAGTATCATTGGAATATATAGCCATATTGGTCCAGCACCAATACCAAAGGCTAGCCAAACCAAAATAACGGGCATGGCATTCATCATACTTTTCCAGATAGCATAGTGCTTTATTTCGCCCTTAGCATACACTGATGTAGCTGCACTATCTGCCATTTGAGTAATAACACTTTGTAATAATTGCAATATAACAAACACCGCAGCCCAATCAGGCACCTTCTTCAACCAAATAGCCAACACATAATGAATCTCTAAAGAAAGAGGAACACCAAAAAACATTGTCATCAAAGGTGAAAATTTGCATCCTGCAAGTGTTGCTCGATTCATTGTTTCACTTTTCTGGGCCCCAGCACTTTTTGTAATAACTGGATTTAATGCCTTCATCATATTGCCTGAGAAATTAGACAAAGCGCCATTTACTTGCTGTGCAACACCTTGAGCCGCATTAAGAATGGTGCCAAAAAAGTGATTTAAAACAATACCAATTCCTTGAGCAGAAAAGAGACTACTTATTGCAGTAAGAAAGTTCCAGCCGAAAAAGCTAGAGATATTGTTTACTATTGATTTATCCCAATATTTACGTGGCGCTATCACACATTCTTCATAATGTTTGTGACAGTAAACTTTCATTATCGTAAGGGTGATAAGAGGGATACATGCCATCAAGACTCCGTAGATAATCAACTTATCTTTTGCCGTATAGACACAAACAAAGGCCACCCCCAACCTTAATAACGATTCAAAAATACCGATTATACTATAATAAAGCATATTCTCATGTGCTGTCATAACAGCATCATAAGGGACGTTTATAATAGTAAGGACTGCGCTGAAAATAAGGCTAAAATAGACAATTTTAGCCGCAAACATACGATCAGGTTGAATGTTAAACACTCCATTAAACAAGGGATATATTGCGAGCAATAACAAAGCTAATGTGGCCACCGCGATAAGCAAATGTAAAACTAAACTTACATTAAAAATTGCTCGTTTTTTCTCTATTTCTCCTTCTCCTTCAGCATAAGACATAAATCTCTGAGTTGCATTTGCCATAGTTGAGTTTAAAAAACCCAACATAGCTATTGCACCTCCAACAACGTTGAAAATACCAAAGTCAGATGCCCCTAAAGAACTTAAAATAAGACGAGTTGTATATAACGATACGAATATCGTTATAGCCATCTTAATATATAAATAGCTCGTGTTTTTTATTATACGTGAAGACGTAGACATTAAAATCAATTATTATTTCCAATATGCTTTATAAGAATGGTGGGTCTGACGCTGTTCTACTGGAGGTAATTGCATGTGTTCCTTGCCATAAAGACGTGTAAGTATATCGACATAGCCACAAGGTGCAGGATATTGCTTGTTTTCAAAAGTTACATAGACTGCTGAATTGTAATTTGTATTAGGATTCTTTTCTCTTATTCCATAATGTGAAATTGTAGTAATACCGCAAAAATTCGTCTCTTTTTGATTGTATTTTTGAGCCAATTCATCAAATTGTTTTGTGATTTTATCTACAGATGTAATACCAACTAATTCACTTGATCTTAAAAAGAATAACCTGATGTTTTTTGCAATAGTTCTTATTAATGTATGGCTTTTACAATAAGGCGACAATTGTAATGAAAGTTGCTCTTGTTTTTTAGCTATTTCCTTAAAAAAAAACGAAGCCTCGTCATCGTTATCAGGCAACACATCAATTGGAAAGATATCCACATCAACTCCTATCAATTGACAAGATTTTCTAATTGGTTCTATTTTTACCGTACGGTTATCAATAACTTTACCATAAGCATATGGAAAATTATGTGTGTTTTTGTGACACAATACAGCAAATTGTTCATTCGCAGGCCAAACCTCAAACAACCTTTCATAATCATTGCGAGGCATCACAATGTCAATATCATCATCCCAAGGAATGAAACCATTGTGGCGTACGGCGCCAAGTAGCGTTCCTCCACAAAGATAGTAATTCAATTGATTTTTTTTACACACCGTATCAATAAAGTCAAGAATACCAATTGAGCAAGACTTTATTTCATCAAGAGACATTTCTTTCATCTTCTTATGTTTTAATAGAGAGCCGAAAACTTACATGATTTAAAAACAGTTAATATCCTTCCGGGTTTCGTTTTTGCCAATTCCAACTATCGCGTACCATATCATTTATTCCAAACTTTGCTACCCACCCAAGTTCAGATTTAGCTTTGTCAGGGTTACAATAACAGGTGGAAATATCACCAGCACGACGAGGTTTGATACTATATGGTATATCAACACCGTTCACTTTGATAAAAGCATTTACCATATCCAATACGCTGTAACCATGTCCAGTTCCAATATTGTAAATACCAATGCCACAATTACGGCTAATGGCTTGCAAAGCACAGACATGTGCATTGGCAAGGTCACAAACGTGGATATAGTCGCGAACGCCTGTACCATCATGTGTTGAATAATCATTGCCAAAAACACCTAATTCCTTACGTTTGCCTACTGCTACTTGAGTAATATATGGCATCAAATTATTAGGAATACCGTTAGGATTCTCTCCTATCCTGCCACTCGGATGTGCTCCAACAGGGTTGAAGTAGCGTAATAGCACTACATTCCATTCTGGGTCTGCTTTCTGAATGTCCATCAATACTTGCTCTAGCATACTTTTGGTCCAGCCGTATGGGTTGGTACATTGACCTTTAGGACATTTTTCTGTGATTGGAATTTCAACTGGATCACCATATACTGTAGCGGAGGAACTAAAGATTATGTTCTTGCAGCCGTGCTTTCGCATTACGTCAACCAAAACCAATGTACCACCAATATTGTTTTCGTAATATTCCCAAGGTTTTTCAACACTTTCGCCCACCGCCTTGAGTCCAGCAAAATGGATGCAAGCATCGATTTTATGGGCATAAAATACCTTATCCAATCCTTCTCTATCACGGATATCAACCTGATAGAAAGGAATTTCTGGTATACCAATAATCTCAGCAACCCGTTTGAGAGCTATTGGATTACTATTGCTTAAATTGTCAACTACTACAGCAGTATGTCTTGCCTTGTATAGTTCTACCAATGTGTGGGAGCCTATGAATCCAGCTCCTCCAGTGACAAGTATATTCATAATTTTATTCTTTCTCAATATGAAGGCAAACCCGCTAGCTATTGAACCATTTTTGAGAGACCAGCGGGTCGATCTGCCATTTATATTTGGGGCATCAGGCTGTGCGGAAGACCTTCTTTGCCCCTCGCGACTCCGGCTGCGCGTAAAGACCGGGAAGCCGCTATTTTATTAATAATTATCGAATATTCAAACAGATAGGTTGCGCCTGAAGCTAAACTATGGTTGCACTCGCGCTCGGAGATATCGCCACAGAAACTAGCCCTATCGGCTATGCCACACCAAGGTTCTATGCACACAAATGGACATCCCGGCTTATAAGGTGCCCACAAACCAAATGATTCAGCTTGGGGAGAAGAAACGGTTAAAACCTTATGCCCTTGTTTATCGAACAATGTCACTTTTTGTACCTGTTTGCCCTCAATAATAATAGCGTCGTTGGCAAAAGTAGTATCAGTAATTGCAATAATTGCTTCACTGTTTAGTAATGACTTTGGTGCTTCGTATGAACATCTTAAACCATTGTCAAGACGATTTACTATAACAGGCGAAACAACATTATTCTCAGCATCATAGCATTGAATAAATCCATGAATCTCATCTTCCACTCTATAATCTGGTATGTTAAATGCAGGATGAGCACCTATTTGGAAATGCAAATCTTTATTTCCAAGATTCTTCACTTCCCATTCACAAGATAATGTATCGCCTTTCACTATATAATTTGCAGACAAATCAAATGAATATGGGTAGTTATCTCTTTTATCATCCCTCACCATCTCGAATCTGTTCTGCTTTTGAACGAACTCTGCATCACGTGCAAAGCCGTGTTGTTTCATTACATATTCTTCACCATCAATACGCAAAGTGTCATTAGCAAGTCTTCCAACAATCGGAAACAATATCGGCGCACAACGTCCCCAAAATTTCGGATCACCTTGCCATAAATACTCGCGATTATTGGCAACCAGACTCCTAAGTTCTGCTCCGTGAGTTGAAACAAATATGCTTTGTATATCACTCATTGTTTTCAATTTATTATAGAGAGTTGCGGGATGGTCTGCAACTTAAATTGGGGCACCAGGCTGTGCGGAAGATTGAGTCGCGATATATTTTTAAACTTTAACGTTACCTTAACTTTTAATGTTAGCTGGCTTCAACTCTTCAAGTTCACGGAGTCGATATTCCTTCAAAGAAACATCATAGTAGCTGTTGAGATTATCAACATCCACAATGGTGCCCTCCTTCATATCTTTAAAGAGTCGCTTCACAAGATTCGCTCCAATGAATCCCGCACTGCCAGTAACAAGTATGCTTTTCATATTATAATGTCACGTATGTGATGATTGATATCTGTAATCTTTAATATCTACGTTTATCCTTCCAACCTTAACGTTAACCGATTTCAACCTTAACGTTAACCTTAACGCTAACTATTTTTCAACCTTTATTACTACCTTCTTTACTATCATTGGCTCATCATTAACACACAACTGCGGCATGTGACCGTCCTGAGGGAAGAAAATCGCAAAATAGCCGTCACCTAACGTCATCTCTATCGGCTGCAGACTCGACGTAAAGAAAGCTGCATCCTTCTCTTCGCTGTATGGCACCGTCTCCTTCAGCCTGTCTAAAGGCAGACACGCCACACGCTCCTCGCCTTTTAAAAGATACTGGATGTCGATGTTCTTCCTGTGCGCCTCATAGCCCACCTCATTCTTAACCTTGGTCTCATACTCCGATACAATAGCCTTAACCCTCGAATTAATCTGATACGTGCCTACGGCAATATCCGGAGAGACTCGCTGCAAGAAGAGAAGACCCTCGTATATATCAGGTAAAAGGCCTTTGTAAGTATCGATATTATTTATATGATCGTATATCATTTTATTCTATTCAAATGGGCAGATCCACTGACTATTGAACCAGTTTGAGAGACCAGCGGGCCTCTTGCCCCTATATGCGGAACTATCGAACTGTGCAGAAGACTCTTCTGCCCCCATTGCGGCACTAGCTGCGCGTAAGAACTGTAGCCACTATTTTCTTTTCCCCTCAATCATTTCAACACATGTCTCATTGACCTCTGCAATGTGAATGAAATCTTTTTCTTTATTAAACACGCTCACTTCCTTATCTAAGCCCCACGAAAACCTAAACACATTATCATTACTGCTATTTGTATCCACGGATTTGCGGTTACCCATATCGTGGATATACAAATAGACATACGCACCTTTATTCACAATCTGAGACGGGAATCTATACATATGAGGCAACAGATTGGAAAGCTCTCCTTCTTCACCAAAGGTTGTATCATAAATGAGATATTGATGAATATCACAATCCTCATCTACTCGGAATGCCAGGTGCTCATCTTTAGTTCCCTTATTATACCTTCCAAAAAATCTTATCTTCATATTGGTCCCCTTGTTATTTCTTTATACACTTCTATATGCGGTAACTATCCAATCATATATTCCTCTCAATTCATCAACTAATTGTTGATTTTGAACAAACTCAGCAAATCTCGGGGTTATCTCTAGCCTCTGCTCAAAATGCTCGTCCTTATCAGTTACAGGAAAACTAAAAGAGCCATATCCATAAACCTCAATCGTTGCAGTAACTCTGGAATCTTTGAATATGCGAACAGTAGGCTTATACTTCTCATGATATTTCTCAGCGAACTCTATTACAAGTGCGTCATAATCATAGTCAACCCTAACTTCCCTGCCATCAATTTCCTTATATGAAGCATTAACCTCCACTCTGAAATAGTCAAAAACCTCAGGGCTGTTTGCCCTTAGCTGGGTAAGCATATCTTTCCATGTCATAGTATTCAATGTTGGTCGTTGTATTTGTTGTTATACGTAATGTGGTAGTCACATATATAAAAACCACCAGTGTATCCCGAATAACTATATTGCATCTTGACGAACAAAGTCAGCAAGAGAGACAGATGCTTGTGCTGTAGAAAACACTGGGCGTACGTATGGTACGTTTCGTACATTCTTTACGTACTTCACATATTTTACACACTTTACAGGTTCTACATATGTTACCGAGGGGCATGTTTGCTTTGTGTATCCAACTCTGTATCCATTAACATCATATACTATCCCCTGATGAAACCATCCTATATGATGTCCTTTCCATCCATAGATTTTGTCATCAAGGATATAACACACAGCATGTCCATCCCACGTATAGATAGAATGCTCAGCATCATCGGCAATATAGGCTACAGGAAGCCCGTCACGTTCATACAATGTTGTTTCCATATTCTTTGTTTTTTATCTCTCCTGCGACTCCATCGCACATGTTATCTCCAAGTCTCATGTTCAAACAGCTTTCTCGCCTCTTCCTCGCTTTGAGTTAGGTTTAGCAGAATGTCATTCATGCCACATGTGCATCTCTTCCAAAACCCTTCTAATTGACAACGCTATATGATAAGACAAATTCACAGGAACGGCATTGCCTATCATCTTGTATGCATCACTTAAGGTCTGGTATCTGAAGATAAAATCATCAGGGAATGTTTGTATTCGGGCACACTCACGTGCAGTAAGCCTTCTATAAAGATGAGCTCCCTCAGGTGCAAACATAAACACGTCTTTCTCTACTTTTATCATTTTGGGAGCGCTTGGATGTATAGAAGTCTGTCTGCCTGATGCCTGTATAGTAAAACTTGGCTTATTCCAATCTAGTACCCTGTTTCTTGACATATAAATGTACGAGTATCCTCCCTTCCAATACTCGTGTGCATTAATAATAGGCTTCTGTCCCATCGACACTGCAGTATTTTGCAAGTCATGAATGGCATCAAAAACTACTGGTTTATTGTCAATTACCTCAGGGAACTCATATTCTACATTCAAACCCTTTCTGAAACCGACAAAGATAACACGCTCCCTGTTTTGAGGTACTTCATAGTCATTTGCATTCAAGCATTCTACCCATAAATCGTAACCAGCTTCTTTAAATGCTTCTTTTATCTGATTGAACGACTCCTTGTTTCTTGCAGCCAACAACCCTTTTACATTCTCAGCAACAAAGAATAATGGTTTCTTTGCCTTTAAAATGTTTATAAATGTCAAGAACACCTTACCTCTCGGGTCATCAAAGCCTCCACCCTTGCCTGCATTACTCCAACTCTGACAAGGTGGACCGCCAATTATTCCCGTTATATTATCAGGTAGGTCTTCTAACTTTAACTCATTGATATTGGTGTCGCAGAACTCCGTCTCAGGAAAATTATACTTGTATGTCTCTCTTACTGAATGTGCATTATCGTTTGCCCATACTATTTGATAACCGGCTCGTCTAAAGCCCAAATCCAGTCCGCCACAGCCACTGAAGAATGATAATAGTCTCATCTTAACAACTGCTTTAAATTGATGTCAGATTCTGAACAAAACTATCATCAGCTAGATGAAGGATGCGCTGGCGGTCTACCAGAACACAATGGGATAGTTCCAAATCATTCTCAAATTGCTTCTCACTATTTATATTCCATATTGGAATAAATATGTAGGTTTGAATGGATGTTTCCCAAGTGCGAAGATATTTCTCCCATTGTCTGTCACTTATCGAATTTTGTTTGGCTGACCATTGATCATAACTGCAAGCACACTGACCAAAAATAACGGGAATCGATTTACGATCATCACCCATCAAACGAACTCCGACAAGATCCAATCCGCCATCGCCATGGTTTAGCTTGCTTATCTTGCTTAAACCTTCAGGATCCAAGGATACGGTGATGAACTTGGAGAGGTTGATAATGCGGTCACTTAACTTAACGTCATTTATTACATCATCGGCCTGTAACTTCGTATTACAATTGCTACTACCAAAAAGCTTGAAAACCATCGAGGGAAACAACTTCCGCATATACATAAGACAGACAACCTCAAAATCACTTGTCAGTTTGTGCACCGATTGCATATACTCCAAATTCGATGCATAAAGCAAGAAAATATATAGTTTATTCTGTCCCACAAGCTCATCCACTCTCAAACACAACTGATCATCTTCATTTATATCGAATGGATAGACATCTCCCATTAACTGCTTGCGCAAACATACATGTTTGTATACATCCTCAAATTTGATGGATAGTTTGTCTTTTCGCATCCTTTGTGCACGCTCACTAGCATTGGCAAAATCATCTGACTTGATTACTATGCTGCTCAACTGGTCTCGGTCTATTTGTCTATTGTCTTCTGATAAACAGAGCAACTCACAATAGTCAGTCCAAACACTAATAGTATCAGAAATATCAGGCGACTTCACCAATTTAGCTGTACTAATAAGGTCTTTCATTGTTAATCGATATCTTCCAATCCCGTTTTTGATTCCAATTTTGCTTCTAACGCCTTATAAAAAGCAACAGCTGTTTTATTGATTTCTCTCACAAAATCCTTATTTATCATATCATAACTCTTGATTTGGGGGAAGTATGACCATGCAATTTTCAAAGCATCCAATGATTCGTTAATCTTCCTACCTACTATCTCATCGGCTTCATCGGTCAAGTCGGCTGCGGACGACAGGGACGCCCCGGATTTAAAGGCTTCAAGCGCCTGACTATACTTAGGGTCTAAAATCTTATTCAGACGTGAGAGATTGCGTGATTCGCCTATACGGGTCTGATTCTCACTGTTCTTCTCAAACATCCAAGTCACAAGGTCACAAAGATGATCTTTGTTGATATCTTTAAGGGCATCGTCTGAGTCCAAGTCAATACCTATGTATTTACCAATATTTGGTTTGACAATAGCTGTATAAAATGAGCCGAACTCAAATGTTTGATCGTTTAAATCACGAATCTTGAAATAATCTTCACGCTCTATCTCTTCTACCAAAAGCCCACCAACGAGTATCTGACGCACATACGAAGTACGACTGCCAATCTGACGAGCTAAAGCACGATACTTCTCGATGGGTGACATTCCGTCACCTAGACGGTCATAAAGGATCTTTAAATAACGGGCCTTGGACAGGGCATCCCATGGTTCAACACCTGTTATATGACGATACCCCAAATAATCAAGAATATCCTCACGTGAGTTAAATATTACTACGGGTAGCCTGTCGGGGCGGAATTTTGCAGTTGACACAACTTGTGCTATTGTACTTTTCCGGACTGGAGCTTTTTCCGGATATTGAAGCAAATAAGTAGCTGTATAACGACGGTTTCCCTCAACTGTAACATATTTTCCGCTTTCTGGGCATTGTACAACTAACAATGGTTCACCTGGGAAAAAGCCTTTCTCGCCAATAGAGTACATAAGATCTATTACGTTCTCCTTGTTTATCATCCACTCCAGCACGCTTTGGAAATCTTCCTGCTTAATTGACTGAGGTATACGAGGATTATCTATGTCATAAACCAAATCGTCCAGACTTATCTCTATTATTTTGTTATCTTCCTTCATCTGATTTCTAAAATTCTTGTATTATTATTCACAAATGTGCTATTATTCAAACTATTAAATGTGTATCATACACTAACTCTATTTATGTTTATATTTCCACCTTCACCACCACCTTCTTCACCATCTTCGGCTCATCCACACTCAACTGCGGCATGTGACCGTCCTTCTAGTTCTTCCTATGCGCCTCATACCCAACCTCATTCTCCACCTTGGTCTCATACTCAGATACTATAGCCTTAACCCGAGGGGAGATTTGATAAGTGCCAGGGGCAAGATCTGGAGTGGCTTGCTGCAAGAACATCAAACCCTCGTAGATGTCAGGAGAAAGGTCTTTGTATACGGCTATATTCGAGATGTGATCAAAAATCATATTATTGAACCAAAACCGGCTGTCTTGCCAAGTGTTAGCGTTATGGTTATCGTTAGCGTTATGGTTATCGTTTTATTCCTGCTCCACCCAAATCAACTTCTGCACATCATATCCTCTTCTTGTGGCTTCAGCCAAAATTGTCTCTTTAACGTCATCAGCAAGTTTAGGTGTACGGGCCAAAATCCACAGATAACTTTCATCACTACCGCCGACCAAAACCCATTGATAATCCTCATCTAAAAGCATTATTCTGTAGTCACCATAAAATGGACCAAAGAACGAAACTCTAAGAATTCTTGGGTTGTCTGTAAACTTAGCCTTTCCATTGGCTTCACTCGGTTTGCCGTTTTTAATACCAGTATTCTTAACAGCCACCTTACCATCTTCACGTAAAGAGTAATTTGCTTTACAGAATTGAATTCCGCGTTCGAATTTATGGTCAAAACGAGCAATCTCGTACCAATCGCCAAGATATTTGTCGAGGTTCAAATCACCTGAAACCGAATTGTCAACTTTGGTTTGGGCTGTACAGCCAGTGAAAAAGCAGAGACACATAATTAATAAGGTTAGGATGTTTTTCATAATCTTTATAATTTTTATCAATGATTTCTTCATAATCATTGTTGTTGTACCTCATAGCTTTCCACAAATTTCAAAGCGCCAATTACTCGATCAGTGTGGAAGGAAAGCTGATTATAAGTTTTATAGGCCTTCAGCTGGGCGATGGCTGTAGGAGCATCAATAACACCGCTTTCGTAGAGATTTACTACAGTAAACACTTTATCGTTTGCAACTGGACCAAACACTAGATCATAGTCGTGCTTTACACCTTTGCGACTATCGACAACAAAATTAAGCCATGCTTCGTCTGGACCATGAAACTCACGGATTTTGAGATTCGGATTAGTTAGCAGTGCATCGTCAATTTCAAAAACAGACACAACACGTCGGCCAGTCTTTGCCCTGTCTATTTTAATGGAAGTCCAATGCTCGGCTTGTTCTGCACTTGTTGTGGTATAAAAACCTTTACCAAAATCAGTTTTCTTCCGGCTTAAACGTAGACTGGGCTTGTGAACTTCAACATTTGAACCATGATACAACCTCATCTTCTTTTCCTCCTCCGAATAAATCTATCTATCACATCAATCACATAACCGGTTCCTTGGGTATGAAGTAAATCATAATGGTTTAGAAGATATTCGTCAACATCATATTCCTTAAAAAGAGCCAAAGTTTGTAAACCTCCAATACGTTTATTTCTTGCGTACGTTTCTAAAGTATATGTAAAAAACTCGAAAGCCTCTTTTGACACCTTTAAAACTTGCTCTTTTCTACTCTTTTCAAATTCTTCGTAAAGAGCCTCGGAACTTAAATACCACCATTTAGCACCTTCGTTGTACAATTCTTTATACATGTCATTAGAGTAGATGTACAACAATGCCTCGTCCAGGGAGATATTCTTCCTTTTTGACACATACTCTGCCAAAGAAGTGATTTTGATTGGTATTATTTGTTCCTCGTAAACTCCCATGATTACTTTTTATCTACTCTATTAAATCATTTTGCAAACGTCTCCGAATTTATTTGCTCTTTCATCTCGTCGATAACTTTCAGCAGGTATTGTCCATACTGGTTTTTCAGCATCGGCTGAGCCAATTCGCGCATTTTTGCCTCTGAAATCCAGCCGTTGCGATAGGCAATGCCCTCAAGACAGGCTATTTTTAAGCCTTGACGTTTCTCGATAACTTCCACAAAGGTTGAAGCTTCAGATAAACTGTCATGTGTTCCTGTATCGAGCCAAGCGAAACCTCTTCCAAACACCTGTACTTTCAACTCGCCATCGTCTAAGAAACGTTGGTTAACTGTTGTAATCTCAAGTTCACCGCGAGCTGATGGCTTTATGCTTTTGGCAACTTCGACCACTTTGTTGGGATAGAAATAGAGTCCAACAACGGCGTAGTTGCTCTTCGGATTCTTTGGCTTTTCTTCAATTGACAGGCAGTTGCCGTTTATATCAAACTCAGCCACACCGTAACGTTCGGGGTCTGCCACCCAGTAACCGAAAACGGTTGCCTTATGGTTTTGCTCGGCCTCACGTACTGCGTCTTTGAGCATGTTGGTCAAGCCGCTGCCATGGAATATGTTATCGCCTAACACCAAGCAGGCACTGTCGTTACCTATAAACTTCTCACCTATGATAAAAGCCTGTGCCAAACCGTCGGGTGAAGGCTGCTCCGCATACTCAAAATGCACACCATAGTCGGAGCCGTCGCCAAGCAAGCGTTTAAATCCCGGCAAATCGTAAGGAGTCGAGATGATAAGTATATCGCGAATGCCCGCCAACATCAGCACGCTGATGGGATAATATACCATCGGCTTGTCGTAAATGGGCAGCAACTGCTTGCTGACTCCTTTAGTTATAGGATATAAGCGGGTGCCGGAGCCGCCGGCTAATACTATGCCTTTCATTTTATAAATTCTTCTAAACTTTCTTCCCAGCCCTTGATTTCCACTCCGAAGACGCGCTTTATCTTGGTTTTGTCCAATACTGAATAGGCTGGGCGTTTCACCTTGGACGGGAACTCTGAGCTGCTGCAGGATTGTATGTCGCACTGGGTGTGGCCGGATAACTCTGCTATCTTTTTTGCGAAGTTGTACCAGCTGCACTGGCCTTCGTTGGTATAGTTGTAAACTCCGGTGTTTCCCTCAAATTGACGACTCTCCAGTATGTCAACTATAACCTCAGCCAAATCCAAAGCGTAAGTCGGTGTGCCTATCTGGTCGTTTACCACCTTCAGCTGTGGTCTTTCGGCTGTGAGCTGCAGCATGGTGCGGACGAAGTTTTTGCCAAACTCGCTGTAGAGCCAAGCGGTGCGGATTATTATGCTCTTGCAGCCCACTTGCTCTATTGCCTGCTCGCCATGCCACTTGGTGAGGCCGTAAACGCCTGTGGGCGAGGGCTTCTGGTCTTCCTTGATGGGTGAGTCGTAACGCTCACCTCCGAAGACGTAGTCGGTTGATATATGTACCAACAGCCCGTTGGCTTCCTTGATGGCGACTGCCAGGTTTTCGACTGCCTTGGCGTTGAGCAGTTCGGCCTGATTGGGCTCGTCTTCTGCCTTGTCGACATTGGTGTAGGCTGCACAGTTGACTATGACGTTTACCTTTTGCTCACTCACCATGCGGCGGACTGCCTCAAGGTCGGTGATGTCGAGTTCATCAACATCGGTAAAGATGTAACGGTCGGCCGAGCCACGGCTCACTATCCTCAACTCATTGCCCAACTGCCCGTTGGCGCCTGTCACCAGTATATTCATATCTTGCTGTCTCTGAGCCTCGGATGATTTTTGTCTTTGTCCGAGAGTATTATGTCGCTGACGGGTATGGGCCACTGTATTGCTATGTCGGGATCGTCCCAGGCTATGGCGTCTTCAGCCTCGGGATGATAGAACTCGTCGCACTTGTACTGGAACACCGCCTCGTCGCTCAACACGCAGAAGCCGTGTGCAAAACCTCTTGGTATGAAGCACTGACGGTGGTTGTCGCCCGTCAGCTCGACTGCTGTATATTTTCCGAAAGTGGGTGAGCCTTTGCGTATGTCGACCGCTACATCGAACACTCTGCCCTTGACCACTCTGACCAGCTTTGCCTGCTCGAAGGGGGCTTTCTGAAAGTGCAGCCCGCGCAACACTCCGTAGCGGCTCTTGCTCTCGTTGTCCTGAATGAATTTTACATCCAGACCTGTCTTCCGGCGAAACTCTCTTTCGTTGAAACTTTCAAAAAAATAGCCGCGCTCATCTCCAAACACTGTCGGCTCTATTATCAGTACACCCTCAATGGCGGTTGTCTTGACTTCCATTCCCTGTTTTAATCTCTCTTGAAAATATCTCTAGTGTAAACTTTGTCTTTAACATCGTCCAGGCAGCTGTCGTAACGGTTGGCTATTATGGCCTGCGACTGCTGCTTGAACTTGGCCAGGTCGTTCACTACCAGCGAACCGAAGAAGGTGGTTCCGTCTTCCAAAGTGGGCTCGTAGATTATAACCTTGGCGCCTTTGGCCTTGACGCGTTTCATCACTCCCTGTATGGACGACTGGCGGAAGTTGTCGGAGTTGGACTTCATGGTCAGGCGGAACACTCCGATAACGCATTCCTTCTCTTCATTGGCATTGTAGCTGCCGTTGTCGAAGTAGTCGTAGTAGCCGGCTTTCTTAAGCACCTGGTCGGCAATAAAATCCTTGCGGGTGCGGTTGCTCTCGACTATGGCGCTCATCATGTTCTGAGGCACATCGGCATAGTTGGCCAGCAGCTGCTTGGTGTCTTTCGGCAGGCAGTAGCCTCCGTAACCGAAAGACGGGTTGTTGTAATGACTGCCGATACGAGGGTCAAGGCAGATGCCGTCAATAATGGCTTGAGTGTCAAGACCTTTGACTTCAGCGTAAGTGTCAAGCTCGTTGAAGAAACTCACCCTAAGTGCCAAATATGTATTCGCAAACAACTTTACCGCTTCGGCTTCTTTAGTGCCCATCAGCAGGACTGGAACATCGGGCTGCAGGGCGCCTTGCTTCAAAATGTTGGCAAAAGTCTCTGAAGCTTGGCGGAGATTGTCAGGATAACCGACAATAATCCTCGAAGGATAAAGATTATCGTACAAGGCCTTGCTTTCCCTCAAAAACTCCGGCGAAAACAGCAGATTTAGTTTTTTAACTCCTTTTGCAGCGTATTTAGCGTAAAGGCTGTCGGTATAACCAACCGGCACTGTACTCTTGATAACCATAACCGCCTCCGGATTGACCGCCAGCACTTCCTCGACCACTTCCTCAACATGCGAGGTGTCGAAGTTGTTGGTGTGAGGGTCATAATTGGTAGGAGTGGCGATAACCACAAAGTCGGCATTTTCATATGCAGTCTTGGCGTCTAAGGTAGCCTGCAGGTTCAGCGGCTTTTCAGCCAAATACTTCTCAATGTATTCATCCTGAATAGGTGATTGTTTTCTGTTGATCTTCTCAACCTTTTCAGGGAGCACATCAACTGCAGTAACAGCATTATTCTGCGCCAGCAATGTGGCTATGCTCAATCCGACGTAACCGGTACCTGCTACTGCGATGTTCATATGTTGTATTTCTTTTGCTTTGTTTCTTTATTGACTTCTAGCTTCTCGACTTCCGAACTCTTGAGCTCGACTGTGGCCACTGCCGCCACTCCCTCGATTTTGATGACCACCCTCTTCTCGTGACGGTTAGGCATTCTGATGAAGGTGCCTTCAACACCTTCGAAAGGCCCCATCACCACTCTCACCCGGTCGCCCTTGCGCAGGTCGATGTCGACCGGCACTGGCTTCATGCCGCTTGTCCTCACTATCTTGATGAAGTCGGCCATCTGCTTGTCGGGCACACACTGTGCGTTGCTTTGTCCGGTGATTGGGTCTTTCTCCATCAGGAAGCGCAAATGCTCGAGCTTGCCTTGCTTGAGTTCGTAGATGCGGTTGTACGACTCGCGAATGAATATGTAGTTGTGAACCAGAGGCTCGGTTTTCCACCCTATGGACACTCCTTTTTCGTTGCGGATTTTGATTCGGACGGTGGGAATGTAGTTCTCTATCCCCATCTCGTTGAGGAGTTCCGCAGTGGCCAACTCTCTCTGATAAGTGACCCGCATCACATACCAAGCTGTGGAATTCCTGTCTTTTTGCTTCATTACTTGCTACCTTTTTGGAGGGCACACCTATAGGACCGAGCGTATCTCGGGGACATTGAAATCAGCTAATTAATTGGATTTCAATCATTTACAAAATCGTATTGGGATTTTTCGCTCATCTTTGGCTATACTAAACCCACCACAAAAGCGAAAAAATAGTCCATTGCAAAGTTAATGAATAAAAAGATAGGTCTGACAAAAATTAATAAAAAAATTGAGATATTTTTCGATACCTCAATTTCCATTATGTTGCCCAACCAGGGTTCGAACCTAGACTTTACTGATCCAGAGTCAGTCGTGTTGCCAATTACACCATTGGGCAATTCCGGCTGCAAAATTACAACTTTTTTCTATTTGTCAAGCAAAATTTTTGTTTTTTTCTTAATCAATTGATATTCACTCATTTGCCAGGCCGATTCACCGTATTTTTGCATGGCTTCGCCCAGCTCGGGATACACTTCCAGCCAGTTGGTTATGTCCTTATCGCGGTATTTGTACAATCCTTTCTTTCCGGCGCCAGGCTTGTTGATGAACAGCCACTCGCCGTCCAGCACCCCGTATTTGTTGTCTCCCATGAAGTATACGTATGGCCGGCTGTCGTTCAGCAGGTCTATGCCAAAGGTGTTGTTAACGTAAGGTTTACCCAAAATGCCCATCACAGTGGGGAATATGTCCATCTGGCTCGCGAGTGCCTCGCTCGCCACAGCCTCCATGCCGTGTTTGTAGAATATCAGAGGGCTGTGGTAGTAGCTCAGAGGGATGGAATAGTCGGTGTCGAGAGCGGCTCCGTGGTCGGCCACAAACACAAACAATGTGTTGTCGTACCATGGCTTGGCGGAGGCCAGCTCCATAAAGCGTTGCAGCGACCAGTCGGCATATTCTGTAATCTGGTACTTTATCTCGGTGCTTCGCGGCTCGAAATAATCGGGAATGTAGTACGGGCCGTGGTCGGAGGCGGTCATCATAGCGGCAAAGAATGGCTTGCCCTGAGCCGCCATATAGTCGTAGATGTCCATGGAGTAGCGAAACATATAGTCGTCGGGCACACCTAAAGTGGTTTTAACCTCGCTGACGGGGTAATCGGCCTGCGACACCACCCTCTCCACTTCGTTCAGGCTCAAAAAGCCCGCAACATTGTCGAACTCCTTGTCGTGAGTGGTGAAATAGGCGGTCTGGTAACCCAGATTTTGCAAAACTGCTGCAAATCCGTCATATTGCAAAACCGGAATGCGCTTCAAAGCGTGGTTGCGGAACACCACCGGATAGGATGTGAAAGTGGTGTAAATGCCGCAATATGTATGGGTGCCGCTAGTGTAACAGTTGTTGAAACTCAACGATTTATCCATCAGAGAGTCGAGGAAAGGCGTCAGGTTGCGGGAGTTGCCGCCATGAGCCGTCTTGTTGTAGCTCATGCTTTCCATAATCACCACTATCACGTTGTAATTCTTGGGGTCTGTGCTGCCTTCCACAGTTCGGGCCAGAGGATAGTCATCGTTGGGTTTTTCTATGCCGAGATACTGCTGCATGTTGTGTATGGCTTCCTCGTCGGGCATAAACCTAACCGTCTGATTGTCAGGGTCGAGACTGTCGAGCCAGCTTCGCGCCAGGGTGAAGTTGGGGTTCAGTCCCAACTGGTTGAGCATGGCGTTGTTGCAGAAATAGGCTGTGCCTACCATAATGGGCGATTTTTCGTTGAGTCGGCCTCGCATCCCTATGAAAATGAGTCCGCCAAGCAATAGTGTGTAGATGCCATATCTCAGGTATCCCACTGATTCCCAGCCGGTTGAATTCTTCATTATCCTGTTGGCAAAGAACCAGAACACAAAGCCCGCCATCAAAACTGGTATCATCATGAGGATGTAGGTGGGCTCCTCGAAAATCATCTTGAAAACGAAGACGCTGTCGCCAGTGGCCATCCACTCGAATGCCGTAATGTTAAAACGGTCGAAAAACTGTTCGAAGTACGGAATGTCGGCAGAACAAATGCCAAATGTGAAAGTGAAACAAACCGTCAGAAACCAGGTGTAAATTATTTCGAAAACCCTGCTTTTTCGGCCGAAAAACGAGAATAATATTAAAATTATGGTCGGGATGGCTATGATAAACCCAATAGTAACAACGTCAAAGCGCACTCCCATTACAAAAGCACGCACCACTTCACTGAAAGTGGTAGTGCCTACACGGTCTAAGTTCAACAGCAGCAAAGCCACCCTGAAAGCGGTGTAAATGGCTATCAAAAGCAGGTACAGCTTTACTGTTATCTTAACGAAAACCGGTATTTTCTTCATTAGCGGAACAATCGTTCAACCTCTTTCACAGCTTGCGGCAGGGCAAACACCACTACACGGTCTTCGGCCTCAATCTGCAGTTCGTTGGTAGCTATGAAACTCTGCTCGCCACGGATAATGCCGGCAATGATGGCACCTTCGGGCACATGCAGACGGTTTATAGGTCTCATGGTAGCCTGACAGCCGTCGGGCACCACAAACTCCACTATGTCAGCGTCTATGCCGCTGAGCACCTTCAAGGTCGACACATTGTCGCCCAAGGTGTAGCGCACTATGTAGCTGGCAGCTATGAGTTTCTTGTTGATAATGGTATCTATGCCTATGTTTTGCGAAATGTCGATATAGTCGATGTTCTCAACCAAGGCTATGGTACGCTTCACTCCGTAGGCCTTGGCCTGCAGGCATGTGAGAATGTTGGTCTCGGTGTTTTCTGTGACGGCGATGAAGGCGTCCACACTCTTGATGCCTTCTTCCTCAAGCTTGTCGACGTTGCGGGCGTCGGCATGCACCACCAGAGTGTCGGACAATATGCTTGACAGCTCCTGACAGCGTCCGTAATTGCTTTCTATGATCTTGATGTCCATGTCCTTCTCAAGACGCTTGGCTGTCATGCGGCCCACTCGTCCGCCGCCTATTATCATCACATTGTGGATACTGTACTGCTGTTTGCCGCTCAAAGCCATCAACTCCTTGATAGCGTGAGGTTTGGAGATGACGTAAAGCATATCGTCGGCCATGAGCTTGTCGGCCCCGTGAGGGATGAAGGTGTTCTGACGGCGATGCACTGCCACCGGCTTGAAATCGAGGTGTTTGAAGCGCTCCTGCACCTGGTCCAGCGTTTTGTTGACTATGACAGCATGGTCCTCAATCTTCATCATGTACATCTCGAGTTTGCCGCCTGCAAAATCGTAAGCCTCGGTGGCTCCTGTCTGCTTGAGCAGCGACACTATCTCCTGAGCCGCAATGTCCTCAGGCGAAACTATGCCGTCTATGCCTAAGTCCTGATAGATACGCCAAGCCTCCTGGCCTATGTTTTCCATGGTGTTGACACGCGCTATGACACGTTTGGCACCCAGCTTCTTGGCCAAGATGCCAGTCAGCAGGTTAATATGCTCGTCGTGAAGCACCGCTATGACCATGTCGGCCTTTTTCACGTTGGCTTTCTGCAAAGTGTTGATCGAAGTTGAGTCGCCTGCTATGGTCATGAGGTCGGAATGCGACTCCATCATCTTCAGCAACTCCTCGTGTGGGTCAACAATGGTGATATTGTGGTCGCTATGCTCCAACGCTTCCGCCAGATGCAAACCGACTTCTCCATCACCCGCAATGATAATATCCATACTCTGTTAATTTTAACTCCAAACTAAATCAATCCCAATCTTTTGAAACAGGGAAATGCTCCCTGAAACTCTTCAGTTCCTCCATATTCAACTCGGCGGTGAACACACAGTCAGCTCCCTCAGCCTTGGCCGTCTCGCGCCCCTTCATATTGAAGACTATGCTGCTCCCGTCGTAAACTATTCCGTTGTCGTCCGTTCCTACCCTATTCACTCCCACTGTATATGCCTGATTCTCAATGGCTCTGGCTTGCAGCAAGGCTTTCCAGATGTATGCCTTGCTTTCGGGCCATTCCGCGCTGTAGACTGCCAGGTCGTACTCGAAACGTCCGTCGCGGAAGCTGTTGCGGTTCCAAACGGGGAAGCGCAGGTCGTAGCACACAAACGGCCTGATGCGCCAGCTTTTGTACTCTATGGTGATGAGCTCCTCGCCTGGATTCAGGCCCACCTCGCCACCTTCGGTGAACAGATGCTTCTTGTTGTAAACGTAGAACTTCCAGTCGGGCTCCATCCAGATAAAGCTGTTGTAAAAGCCTTCTTTTGTCTTGTTTTGACAACAGTTATGCCCTCCGACCTTGGTCAAAATGGTGCCGCAGACCGCACAGTTTTTGGCTTTGGCAATTTTTTCCATCCATTCCATGGTCGGGCCGCCCAAAGGCTCGGCATAGACGTTGGGGTCGGCAGGGAAGCCTGTGGTGAAAGTTTCGGGCAAAACTATGACGTCGGTCTGACCAGCATTTTCAAGCATCTGCTCGAAGTGCCTACGGTTGGCCTCCGCATCGAGCGCGACTATGTCGCTTTGCACACATGTTACCCTTAAATTCATATTTTTACCCAAAAAAATCTTACAAATATACTACTTTTATTATTTTTGCTTAATTTTGTCAAAAATTTTTTTGAAAATGAAGAAGATTGTATTCCTGATTTCTGCTGTTATTCTAATAACAATCAGCGGATTAGCCCAAGAGGGCATACATTACGGCATATTTTTAGGCGGAAGTGTCAACTGGATGGCGGTCGACAGCAAGCTTTACTACGACGACAGTGAGGTCAACACCATCATGATTTCAGGCGACAATTATGAGGTGTCCTACCTGACGGTCAACGATGCCCATGTCAAGCCCAACTACGGTTTTACGATTGGCGGCATATTCGAATACAGAGCCACCAAAAGACTCGGGCTGCAGTTTGAGCTGCTTTACAACAAGACTGGTTACATTCTTACAGGCAACGTCCGCAAGAAAAACATAGGTGACGACGAATATGTCACTTACGCTTACAAGTCGAACACCAAGATGGACAATGTGAGCGCCTCGGTGATGGCCCGGGTGTTTGTCTTCAACCAACTGATGAGCATCGACCTGGGTGTGCAGCCAAGCTACTGCTTCCGCATGATTAAGGAGACTGAGCGCGGCATCAACCACAAGAGCGTGGTTTACACAAGCGACACTGAGTATGCTCCTTTCAACCTCAACGCCATAGGCGGTGTGACTGTTAACGTTTTCGAAAATGTGTTCGTGTCGGCCCGCTTCACCATGGGCTTCATGGATCTGATAAAGCAGAAAACTCCATATCTGGAAAGCGGAGTGGATGCTGACGATGACATTCACTTCACTTACAACGACGCTGAGTCGAAAGTGCGCTCTGTTTTAATCACAGTAGGCTTCAGAATCAAATGAGTTTGATAACTAAGGATAAAATCAAGGAGCTTTACGCTGACAAGCGTTACCAGACCTACTTCGACGTAGGGCTGTTTTTCGTGCTGATTTTCAGCTTCCATATTCTCTATGTGATATGGAACGAATGGCTCGACTACTGGCCGATTAAGGATTTGGTTGACAAGCTGTTCGTGTGGGCTTCCAAGCTGCTGTTCGACCAGAGCACCTGGACCTTGGAGAATATCTTCAAGATTGACTTTTTCACCAAAGACCAGGCAATTTGGTTCCTCAACAACAAAGGCACTTATTCCTGCGTCAGCGTGGCGCCCGAGTGCACCAGCCTCAAGCAGTGGATGCACTGGCTGTTCCTCATGCTCTTATACCCGGGTCCTTGGAAACACAAACTGTGGTACATACCGCTGGGCCTTGTCATAGTGGAGTTCACCAACGTGGTGAGAGTGGTCGGAATAGCCTTGTTTTTAAGACCTTTCCCCAACGACTTCGCCTTGGCGCATGACGTTATCTTTAAAATAATGTTTTATGTGGTGATCTTCCTGATGTGGATGGTGTGGAATGATTACTTCCATCATTCAAAGGCCCGTCATTTCGACTGAAGTGGAATGAAATGGAACGGAATGGAGAAATCTCCTGCAAACAGAGGAGCTGCAAATTTGTTGGAGATTTCTCCGCTCCGCCTTGCGGCTTCGGTCGAAATGACGCAAGAGAATTATTCAGCTGATATTTCTTTCAGCGTTGCCTGATAGGCAGTAAATACATTGGCTCTTGAGATGTAGCCTATGTACTTCCCTTCGTTGATGACGGGGATATTGTATTTGTGCGATTCCTCAAACTTCTTGACCACGCTTTCCATCGACTCGTCCGGGCTAATCACATAGCTTGGAATCACCATGAAATGTTCGATCGGCAGATTGTAGAGGTTGGTGTCGAACATTATCTTGCGGATGTCGTCAAACAAGATGTGGCCTTTGAAAATGCCGTTTTCGTCTACCACAGGGAATATGTTGCGCGAGGAGGACGAGATAAGCGGAATAAGGTCGCCGAAGGTCCGATCAAAACGTATGGTGCTGAAGTTGGTCTCAATCAAGTGACTGGAAGTCATCATGTTGAGTATGGTTTCATCCTTGTTGAACGACACTTTCACACCTTGCTCGGCTATGCTGCGGGTGTAGATTGACTCGGTGAAAAACATTCGGTTGATGGCCAGCGACAGGGCCGAAACTATCATCAATGGCACCATCAGTGAGTAGCCGTTGGTGATTTCGGCTATGAGGAAGATTCCTGTCAGAGGGGCGTGCAGCATACCGGCTATGAGGCCTGTCATTCCCACTAAGGCGAATTTCGACACCTCCAGAGAACCTATTCCCAAATTATTGATAACCAAGGCATAAACCATGCCAGTCATAGCTCCCAGGAACAGGGCCGGAGCGAAAGTGCCTCCCACTCCGCCTGCTGCAAAGGTCAGCGAAGTGGCGAAAGCCTTGAAGAAAATTATGGCTATAAAGATGATTATCACTATCCAGATGTTGCCTGTATACTGCTCGAACATAGTGTTTTGCAGTATGGAGTTGACATTGCCGTTCAGAGCGGCATTGATGGTTTCGTAGCCCTCACCGTAGAGCGATGGGAAGACGAAAATCAGTGTACCCAAGCCTAAAGCCGCCAGGAAGAAGCGGCGCCAAGGGTTCTCTATCCTGCCGAAACGCTTGCCAACCTGGAAATACACCTTCATGAAATAGGCCGACACCAGTCCGACAACCACGCCCAAACCCACGTAGTACAACGAGTTGGACGGGATGAACGACTCGGCTATAGTGATTTCGTATTCAATGGCGCGACCCAGGAAGAAATAGGAGGTCAAAATGGCCACAAAGGCCGATATTATGATTGGCACAAGGGCCGTCATGGAGATGTCTATCATGAAGACCTCCATGGCAAAAATAACTCCTGTGATAGGTGCCTGGAAGATGGCAGCCAGAGCCGAGGCGCCACCCATGCCTATCAGCACGTTGATTTGCTTCTGGCTGAGTTTCAACATCTGGCCTATGTTGGAGCCTATGCTGCCGCCTGTAGACACCGATGGACCTTCCAGTCCGGCCGATCCGCCGAAGCCAACCGTCAAGGCGCTGGTGATGATGGAGGAATAGGTGGTGTAGGGTTTGACTATGCCTTTGTTGCGCGACAGTGCATAGAGCAAGCCCGGAATTCCATGGCCCACCTCACGACGGATTATATAGCGTATCACAATGATTGTCAACAATATACCTATCAGTGGAAGTATGAAGAACATCCAGTCGATGTAGGCATCTTGGGTGCGCAGATTGAAGAAGAAGTCGCGGATAGTGTGGGTGAGAAACTTTATGACCACTGCAGCCAAGCCGGCAAAAAAGCCGGTGGGCAGAGCCAATATAAGCATCAGCTGACGGTCGGATAGGTGAGCCAAACGCCACCTGTTCAACCACTTAAGCCAAATTTTTGCCCGATTTTTCAAATTCACACTCATGACGGCAAAGTTAAAAACTTTTTTAGTAATTTTGCAAAAAAATATACTCTCCCGTCATTTCGACCGAAGCCGATAGGCGGAGCGGAGAAATCTCCTGCAAAAAGGGAATATGAAAGAAAGTTACATATACATAATGACCAATCATCATAAAAATGTGTTATACATTGGTGTGACAAATGATTTGATCAGAAGAGTATATGAACATAAAAATGAAATATGAAAATTATCAGTTATAATGTAAACGGTATTCGTGCGGCGATTGCTAAGGGCTTGCTCGAGTGGCTCGATGGAGTCAAGCCGGATGTGGTGTGTTTTCAGGAGCTGAAGGCCACTCCCGACCAGATTCCTGTGATAGAGATTGAGGCCATGGGCTATCATTGCTATTGGTTCCCGGCTCAGAAAAAAGGCTACAGCGGAGTTGGCATACTGGCCAAACAGGAACCCGACAAAGTGGTCTACGGCATGGACAACAAGCTCTACGATGACGAAGGCCGCTTTTTGAGAGCCGATTTCGGCGACCTCTCGGTGGTAAGCGTGTATCATCCATCGGGCACCACGGGCGAAACACGTCAGGACTTCAAGATGGAGTGGCTAGACTTCTTCAGGGGCTATGTCAACAAGCTGCGCAAGGAGCGTCCGAACCTAGTGATTTCGGGCGATTACAACATCTGCCATGAGGCTATAGACATCCACGACCCGGTGCGCAACGCCACCAATTCGGGCTTCTTGCCGGAGGAACGTCAGTGGTTTACCGACTTCCTGAGCGACGGCTACATCGACAGCTTCCGCCATCTGCACAAGGATCCGGGGCATTATTCATGGTGGAGCTATCGCGCCAACGCCAGAGCCAACAACAAGGGATGGCGTATTGATTATCACATAGTTACAGACAACTTAAAAGACAAAATCGCCAATGCGTCAATCTTTCCGGAGGCGGTGCATTCCGATCATTGTCCAATTTACATTGAATTAATATAATAAGGTGATGAATATAGCGGCTTTGGTGTCGGGCGGCGTCGACAGTTCGGTGATAGTGCCTCTGCTCAAGGAGCAGGGCTACGATCCTCATATTTTCTATATCAAGATAGGTTTGGAGGGCCGCGACGACATCATGGACTGCCCTTCGGAGGAAGACATCGAGATTACCACCTTCATCGCCAAGAAATACGGCTGCAAGTTCGACATAGTCGACCTGCAGAAGGAGTATTTCGACCGTGTGGCTCGCTACACCATGGACTCGGTGCGCAAGGGCTTGACGCCTAACCCAGACGTGATGTGCAACCGTTTCATCAAGTTCGGAGCCTTCGAGGAGAAGGCCGGCTATCAGTTCGACCGCATAGCCACCGGCCACTACGCCACCCAATGGATTGACGCTGAAGGCGTCGCCTGGCTTGGAACTGCCGTAGACGCTCTTAAGGACCAGACCGACTTTTTGGCCCGCATCACCTATCCGCAGCTGCTGAAGGCAATGTTCCCTTTGGGTAACATGCCCAAGAGCGAGGTACGCCAGCTGGCTGAGAAATACGGTCTGCCGAGCGCTCAGCGTCACGACTCACAAGGCATATGCTTCCTCGGAAAAATCAACTACAACGACTATATTCGCGAATATGTAGGCGAAAAAGATGGCGACATCATAGAGCTTGAAACCGGCAAGAAACTCGGCACCCACAAGGGATTCTGGTTCCACACCATAGGTCAGCGCAAGGGCTTGGGCCTGGGAGGCGGTCCTTGGTTTGTGGTGAAGAAAGACCCCGAGCAGAACATAGTTTATGTGTCGCAAGGTTACGACCCTGAGGCGCAATACACCAACCTTATTGAGCTTGTGGATGTGCAGGCCATGAATCCTGTCATCAAATTTGCAGACGGCCAGCCCATTCGCTACAAAATCCGCCACCAGCCGGAATTCCGAACCGGAAAAATAAACATCACACCCAAGGGACTTACAATCCACTCGGATGTGATGATTTCAGGCGTTGCCCGCGGCCAGTTCGGCACCATTTATCACGAGACCGAACCAGTGGTGCTGGGCAGCGGAGTTATAGAATAACTATTCTGCTACCGGTTCTGCGACCTTCTTCCAGCCAAGGAGCACCAGCACAAACATCACTATGTAGCAGATGCCTCCGATTATCGAGATAACAGGGATGATGGAAAGAACACCTCCAACAATACCTATAATCTTGGCGATGAACAAGGTCTTCATGCCTTCACGGTTCGGAAATATCTCTGATTTCTTCAATGCGCCATAGCCCAAAAGCATGAACACACAGCTCACAATAACTCCGATAGGGCCAAGTATCCAACTAACCACCATAGGTGTCTGCTCCAGCATCAATGCCGCAATATAAACCATGATACCAATTACCAGTTTCTTCATGGCGTCTTTGTCAGCTTCGTCAACAAGATCGGCAAGGTCTTTGAGGCGAATGAAGAATGCGATAAAGCCTGCCACCACCAACACACCGCATACGCCAGCAACCCAGCGCAACAGCGGGATAAGGCTAAACAATGCCACCGCCATGCCTGCGATGGTGTACAACAAGACGTTTTTGTAAACTGCCTCGGTAGTACGGTTCCAAAGTTGAATTTTACTCGTTTCCATAGTGTAATTTTTTAGTTATTAATTAGTTTAAAGGGACTACAAAGATAGACACTAATTTTTAAAAATCAAATTTTTTTAGGGGAGCAAAAAAAATAGAGACGCGCCATGGCACGTCTCTACTAATGTCTAAGGTCTAAGGTCTAAAGACTAGTCTTCATCCTTCTTTGACTCCTCGTAAGCCTTTAACAGCTTGGTCTGGACGTCGGCCGGAACCTGAGCGTATTCGGCATACTCCATGGTGAATGAACCACGGCCTGAGGTGAGTGAGCTCAATGCAGTTGAGTATTTGTCCATCTCTGCAAGCGGAACTCTTGCGCGGATGATCTGGTAGTGTCTGTCTGAATCCATACCCATGATGATGGCGCGGCGGCCCTGAAGGTCGGTGTTGACAGCACCCATCATATCTTCTGGCATGCGGACTGTGAGGTCGTAGATAGGTTCCATGATCTTAGGACCTGCGGCCTTGAAGGCGATTGAGAATGCCATACGACCGGCAATCTTAAATGCCATTTCGTTTGAATCGACCGGGTGCATCTTACCATCGTACACGTAAACGATGATGTCGCGGGCGTAAGAACCTGTCAGAGGACCTTCCTCCAAACGCTCGTTGATACCTTTCAGGATGGCCGGCATGAAACGTGCGTCGATAGCGCCACCAACTATGCAGTTCTTGAAGATGAGCTTGCCGCCCCACTGGAGGTCGTACTCCTGAGTGTCACGGACCTGGAGGTCTGTCGGGTCGGTGTAGCCTTCGTAGTAAGGAGCCAAGCGCATGTGCACCTCGCCGAACTGACCTGAACCGCCTGACTGCTTCTTGTGACGGTAGTCACCGTTAGCTGACTTGGTGATGGTCTCACGATAAGGGATCTTAGGTGATGCGAACTCAACGGCGATCTTGTGAACGTTGTCGAGGTACCACTTGATTGTGTTGAGGTGGTACTCACCCTGGCACTGCAGAATGTTCTGCTTCAACTCACGTGACATGGCTGTGATGATGGTCGGGTCGGTCTTGTGCATATCGTTGAGGATACCGCCGAGTTTTTCATCTTCCTGTGAGTTGACGGCCTTGATGGCTATTGAGAAGATAGGTGTCGGGAACTTCATTGCCGGGAAGGCTGCCTCAGCTGCCTTGGCGTCGACCAATGTGTCGTTCACGCGGACATCTTTCAATTTGATTGTCGAAATGATATCACCAGCGCAGGCTTTCTCGACTCTCTCACGTGTCTTACCGTTTGAAATGAGGATCTGTGAGATACGCTCTTTGTTGCCTGTACGTGGGTTGACGAGGTCCTGAGCTTCAGAGACTGTGCCGCCGTAGATACGTGCCATGGCGACATCACCAACGTTCTGCTCGTTCGAAATCTTGAAGAAGAACATTGCTGTAGGCTCGCTGACGCTGTTGTGGAACTCTGTGCCGTTCTCGGCCACGACTGGAGCGACGTGTGCCGGTGATGGGCAAGCGTTGATGACGAATTCAAGGAGACGTGTAACGCCTACACCGCCCTTAGCTGCACCGCAGAGAACAGGGAACAGTTCGCGTTTTGCGATACCCATGCGGATACCGGCTTCCATATCTTCCTCTGAAAGTGTGCCTGCGTCGAAGAATTTCTCCATCAGAGCGTCGTCACCTTCGGCGGCGTGCTCGATGAGCTCGTTGTGAAGCTCCTCAGCCTTGTCGGCGAGGTTGGCAGGGATGTCCTGGATTTCAGGAGCGCCGTTGCCGTTCTTGAAGACGAGCATCTTCTTCATGATAAGGTCGATGACAGCGTTGAAGCCCTCGCCAGTGTTCACTGGGAACTGGATAGGAGCAACCTTCTCACCGAAGTATTCCTTCAGCTGATGGATGGTGTCGTCGAAGTTGGCGTTGTTGTGGTCGAGCTGGTTCATGAAGAACACAACCGGCTTGTTGGTGTTGGCTGCATGCTTCCATGCATTCTCAGTTGTGGCCTCAACACCTGACTGAGCGTTCACTGTGAAGACTGCTGTATCGACAGCACTCAGACATGCGACGATCTCGCCTGAGAAATCGCTGAAACCTGGAGTATCCAGAATGTTGATTTTCTTGTTGTTGTAGATTGTGTAGCACAAGCTGGCGTTCACAGAGATACCGCGTTCCATTTCAATCGGGCGGTAGTCTGACACCGTGTTTTTGCTGGTGGTGTCACCTTTTCTGTTGATGAGCTTGCCCTCGAAAATCATGTTTTCGGCAAGCGTGGTCTTTCCGGACTTAGCAGCTCCAATGAGAGCGATGTTCCGAATTTCGTCTGTCTGAAATACCTTCATTTTTTCTAAATTCTATATTATTAATTACTATTTTTTCAATTTGGGCGCAAAAGTACAAAAAATAATCGAATGTCAATCAATTAATTTCGATTATTTTTATTTAGTCTCTAGTTGTTAGTCTTTAGACTTTAGTTTATCAGCAACTACTAAAAACTAACGACTAAAGACTAAAGACTAAAGACTTTGTGAATTTGATTCCACTGTTCCTCTCTAAGCTTGGCTCCCAAGTTCTGTATGACGCTTTCAGCCAGGCAGTTGCCAAGCTCGCCACTTTGCTGCAGGTTGAAACCGTTTATGATACCTGCAAGGAATCCTGCCGCATACATGTCGCCGGCTCCTGTGGTGTCGATAACCTTGATGTCGTTGCAGGCTACCCTTACCACTTCGCTGCCCCGCTTTATGAACGAGCCCTTTTTTCCGACCTTCACCACGGCTATTTCGCAGTTCTTTGCAAGAAACTCAAGAGTATCCTCAGGAGTGCTGTGTGTCAATGCCTTAGCCTCTTCCTCATTGGCAAAGACTATGTCGATTTGAGGAATTATCCCCAGCAGGAAGTCGCGATTGTCTTCCACCACATTGTATGATGCCAAATCGAGAGCCACTTTGCAACCTGCCTGTTTGGCAAGCTCTATAGCCTTCTTGAACAGCGGACGGTTGCCTATCAAATAACCCTCCACATAGAAGTAATCCCAACCTTTGAACAAGTCAAGCGAAAGATGGCTTTCGTTGAGCAGCAGGCCTGCTCCGAGATATGTGGCAAAGGTTCTCTCACCGTCGGGCGAGATGATGGCCTGGGCCACGCCAGATGTCACGTTGTCGTGGAACATTATGGGCTGCACTCCCACCGATTTCATGGCGTTGTCAAAGAACTTTCCGTTCTCGTCATTGCCTGTAAAACCTATAAATCCCGTCTTGATTCCGCATTTTGCCAAACCGTGGATGGTGTTGGCTGCCGAGCCGCCCGGAGCCACAGAGTTGTCGTAGCGTTTCAAAGCTTTTTCAACTTTTGCGGCAACTTTTTCGTCGACCAGCTGCATTGAGCCCTTTGGCAATCCCAAATCGTTGAGAATGTTGTCGTTGTCAATTCTGGTCAGAACGTCGACAAGAGCGTTTCCAATTCCTAATACTGTTTTCATACGCATAATTACAAAAAAAGAATGAACGACCGAGCGGTATTCATTCTTCAATTAATAACATGAAACATAAAAAATTACACTTTGTAATCTCTCTGCGCCCCCTTCAGGACTTGAACCTGAGACCCCCTGATTAACAGTCAGATGCTCTAACCAACTGAGCTAAGGAGGCTATAACGGTTTTTCTCCGTTTGCGGTTGCAAAAGTACGATGTTTTTTGATACGCGCAACAAAAATTTGAGATATTTTTTGATTTTATATTTATCTGATTGATATTCAATGGTATATCTAACCGAAAATGGTCTTCCAAAGTATGGAAATGTCGAGCCAGAGCGACCATTTTTCGTAATATTCCAAATTGATTTTCACCTTGTCGGGCCAAATCACCTCGTCGTTATACTTTTTTGGATTAGGTTGCTCAGCCAAAATGCGGTCTTCGTGACGGTATTTTATAGATGCAGGCCCTGTGAGCCCAGGACGCAGTTCCAGAATCTTGCGGTCGTTGCCTGTCAGCTTGTCGGCATAGCCTGGCACATCGGGACGCGGTCCCACGAAACTCATATCACCTATTAATATATTGAACAGCTCGAAAAAGGTGTCAACCTTTGACTCGCGCAGCCAACGCCCGAAAGGCAAGACACGAGGGTCGTCGGCTGTGGTCACAGTGCCTTCGGCCTCCGATTCCTCGCGCATGGTCCTAATCTTGAAAATCCTGAACGGCTTAGCATCTTTCCCAATCCTCACCTGCCGATACAGAAACGATCCTTTTGGCATCTTTATCTTGTGAATGATAAAGATCACGAGCAAAATCGGTGACAGCACTATCAGCCCAATCAAAGCAAACAACCGGTCAAAAACATATTTTATTATCATGATTGCATCCTATGCATTCTAAGCACAGCCTTTACATTTCTACTCCAAATCAAACCCCTGAACGGATAAAGCACCCTCACTATTGCCCCAAACCACCACTTATAATGAATTTTCAGCTTGCAGTACGCCTTCCTGAACTTGAAATTCTGCTCCAAAAACGGCTGAATATTCGAGTGCTCGGTAATGCTTCGGGAGCCATCCGACACATATTTAAACTTCCGTTCTGAGAGATAATATTCGTTCATTCTTTGGTATAGACCATAATATGGATACGAGGAATTGCGTAAATATTCGGGCCAAATAGCCGTAATTTCGTATTCACACGCATTTTCCCACAGATGAACTGTGCTGAATCCGACCAACTTTTGATTTCCCCTCTCAAATATTCCCCAATAATCGAACTCTCCTTTAGCGCAATAATCCAAATAATCAGAAAAGACCTCTTTATTCATCGAACGGTCTTTTACCTTATAATCCTTAAATGTGGCTTCAATTATCGGAAAACCAAAATCTTTAATAGTTTGATATTCTATCTTTTTATATTCAAAAAGTTCTTCAGCACGACGGATCTTTCTTCTAACATTTGAAGACAGCTCATCCAATCCTTCGAATGTGTCTTTGATTATATACCAGAAATCAGATGGTCCTTTTTGGTCAAAACTGAAAGTGTTGCGAACCATCCAACCATCTTTTTTCAACATCTCATTGCATAGTGAATCTGATAATTGTGGCTCCCTATCTGGTGCCAGATAATACCGCCACGCATTACGATATATTATGAAATCGTACATCATAGCAGTCGTTTTTTAACAGCATGGTAGGCATATGATATAAAACAAGCCGTAGATTTCCAGAAACCCATTTGTTCTTGTTTTCTATACACTTTCCATACACTTTTCATCATCTTAAATCTATGACTGGATGCTCCGTCATTCCTAACACGATAATAGTACAGGACTTCGTCAATAGGGTAGGCTTTAACACCATTACGCATTATAGAGCACCATAGTCCCATGTCATCATTCACATCATCTAAAGGCATTGCTATATCGCCAACTTTATCCGAGTCAATCATCACACTTCCGCATCCTATTAATGTGTTTTTCAAATACTTGTCGTAATCGACAATTCCTTCGTTGCATATAGTTTTCCCGACAGAAACTCCTTTGGGATCAATAATTTGATAATTGCCGTATGTGAAAGCATAATCATTATCTATCATAAAGGCAACTTGTTTTTCCAACTTATCTTTAACCCAAATATCATCACTATCTAAAAAAGCCCAATACTTACCTTTTGAGTGTTTTATTGAAGTGTAACGAGCCTCAGCTATATTCTGATGTTGATCCGGAATAATAATATGAATTCTGCTGTCTTTTTTGCAATACTCATTTACAATTACAGCCGTATTGTCTTTTGATAAGCCATCTGTTATCAGCAACTCCCATTCCTGGTAGGTTTGTGCCAACACCGACTCTATGCTTTGCGCTATGTAGCGCTCGGCATTGTAACAGGGCATTATTATGGAAACTAACGGATTCACTGCTGCTCCAAGCTTTTATCAAAAATCGTAATACTTTCTGTCGAGGCTGGTGCGGAGACCTATGCTGAAGATGAAGGTGTTGTCGTCGGGAAGGCCTTCGGTGGCGTAATGACGGTGAGCCACTTCGGCAAAGAGGTTCATGTTGTAGGCCGGATTGACCAGGTATGACACTATCAGGTCGTTGTACATGACGGTGGTTTTGCGGCCGGTCAGCAGGAAGTGCCCGTCGTCTTTGTCGTAACCTTCAATCTGTATGGCTGTGCGGTAGTCGTTGTACACATTGTGACCGTAGTTGGCCCACACCCAAATGTTGTTGTCGGCATCCCATCGGTAGTCGTCACCGTACTGTCCGTAGTTGAGCTTATACTGGAAATACCAGCGGTTGCGGTTGTACTGGGCTCTTGCCACCATCTCCCACAGGTTGCCGCCCCAAGGGTGTGCCAGAGGCTCGTTGTAGTGGGCATAGTTGTCTTCACCCACAGCGTTTTGGGTACCCTGAGGGGTGTGTGAATACATGTAAGGACGTACTATGTTGCCTTCCAGCTGAAGGAACAGATTCTTCACTCCGAAGCAGTCGTAGCTCTTGACACCCAGCTGATAGGCCTGCTTGTTGGCAGCATATCCCTTGAATGCCAAAAAACGGCTGACTGTCATTTCATCGAGCACAAACTGTCCGTAGATGGTGGTGTGCTTGCCGACTATATAGCTCAGGTTGATGCCCAGCATGGCATTGTCGGGCGAACTGCCTGCATAATATTCGGCCGAACGTAGGAAGATTATAGGGTTGATGTACTGGAAGTCAAAACCGCGACGCATGTCGATGGTGGTGTAGGTGGAATCGTTTACCATCACCTGCTGGTGAGTCTGGGCCGAGGCCATCACAGCGTCGAACAGTCCCAGGTTGAAACGGTTGGTGATGGCAAAATCCAAAAAGTGCATCACAGCCCATTTGCGGGCGTAGGTATTGTCGGCCAAAACAGTGTTGCGGTCGGTCATCTCGGCGTACAGACAGGTGTACTGTATGCGCCAGAAGTCGGCTCTCAGCTTCAGATAGGGGTAGTTGGCTGCATTGTCCGACAAAATGAGCGAGCGGTAGCCGTCGCCAATGAAGTTTTTGCCGTAACCCAAGGTGGCGTCAAACCACTTGACCGGGCGGAAGGCTATGTAAGCCGAGGCATTGGTGAAATCGCGGCCGTTGGTTTTGTAACGGTTGGCGAAGCCCTGTCCGGGCACCACACGGTGCTCGTCGCAATACTTGTCGATATATTCCGGGAAAACCGCCTGATTTTCACGAATATTGGTGTAAAAGGCGAATTTTTTACCTATGGTTCCCTTGATTTCGGCTCCACGGGTGTTGACCCAGGTGGTGCGGTTGCCGTCCGAACCTATCTCAAAATCTATGACAGGATTGATGGCCACATAATAACCGTCGCCCTTCACTCTTATGAAATCGTCGTTCAGAATGGAGTTGAGGATATAGTTTGAGAACTTGCCCTGACGGTGTATGGGGATGCGATGCAAGTTGTTGATGGAGTCTAAGTTGAGTATGCCTTCGAACTGATGCTCCGACCAGGCCCTGAAAGCCGTGTGGAACTTGTAATCGGAGCTGTAAGCCGCAGCGTCAATCTCTATCTTGTAGTCGTTGTTCAAGGGCAGCTGAAGTTCCTGCGCCTTTGAGGCAAACGCCCACAAAACCAAAACAACCAATGTCAGATATTTTTTCATTATTCTGTTATTTTTGGATTATCATTTACAAAAACTTTGGTGAAAAACAGCATGTTGAAGAAGCAGAAGAAGATGATGCCCATCTGAACCTCAAACACCGACTCGAACATCATGTTGAAGGCTATCATTATCAAAAACGAGAAGTAAAGCATGTCGAACCTCTTGGTTTTGATCCATAAAACCAAAGGTATCACGAAATAGGCCAGCAAAAGCAGCAAGCCAATGATACCGATGCTTATGATGGTCTCGAAAAACATGTTGTGAGCGTTGATTTCCCTGTCGATGGCATATCTGATAAACTGATATTCAACCAGTTGGCCTGTGACAACCTCAGGATCCTTGCCCATAAGCTCGGCTTTCCGGTAGATGTAGTCGCGCATGCTGCTGGAGGGCTCATACCACTGATTGTCAATTACTTGATCTATGACAACGGCCATATCCTCACCTATTATCTCCACTATGCCATCCTTGTAATCATAATACGACTGCTGTGTCATGTCGGTACGGTCGCCTGTGCCCACTCCAAACAGCCAGTGTTCCTTCAAAAGCTTGCGGTATCCTTTAAACTGCACCAGACGGTGGTCGGAAGAATACTCAGAGCTGATTTCCTTGACAGTGCTTGAAATCCTCTTGTAACTCTGTGGGAACAGCACAATGGAGCCAGCCATGGCCGCCACCAGCAAACCGCCTATGATCAGGCCGGTTTTCTTCTTTTTCATTATGAAGAACAGCCAAATCCACTGCAAGACAAGCAGTATGGCAAGGCAAAGCAGCCCAGCCCTCGACCTCATCAATATGCTGAGGACAAACAGCAGAACATAGGCTATGATATTGAATATCTTTACCTTACGGCTGTTGTTTTCGAATATTTCGACAAAGCAGAACATCATGCCCAGACCGGCGTACATGGCCACATAACTGTGCTGCACATAGTAAAGCTTCATCAGGCCTTGGTCGAAAAAGCGCTCGTTGGTCGCTCCGTTGAAGAGCACATCGTACAAGGCGTAGCCCATGTTCATGAAGAAAAACAGCAGGCAACCCGCCACAAACACCTTGCCTATGGCTTTTATCCTGTCTTTTGACAGATACGACATGTCGGAGAACAGGAAAATGGCCGGGAATATCAGGAAACCGAGCTTTTTGCTCACCTGTATCCATCCGAACCCATGGTTGTCGGTGTAAAGCATGCCGATCAGGTACATCAGCCAGGTGGAGGCGTAAATGATGTAAACCCATTTGTATTTCATCTGGGCCTTGTTCCAATGGAATTTCTGTTCGAAGACCACCTTCAAAAAGGCGCACACCAGCAGCAAGGCCTCGCCTACCTGAGCCGCAAACCAGTGGAAAGGTATGGCGAGCGCGAGTGCCAGCATGGCGGCGAACTCCAGCTTCTCGAAGGGTTTTATATCTTTAAACAGTGCCTGCATTCTCTTTGTTTTTATCGTAAATGACAGCCTGAGTGAACAGCAAAGCGTTGAAGAAACAGAAGAAGATTATGCCCATCTGCACCTCAAAAATCGACTCGAACAAGGCGTTGAACATAACTATCAACAGCAATGAAAAACAGACTATGCCAAACGGCTTGCGTCTGGTAGCCCACACCATGGGTATCAGGAAATGCGCCAGCAAAAGCAGCAAGCCGATGAGACCCACGCTTATCATGGTGTCCAGATACTGGTTGTGAGCGTTCACATCGTGTTCGATGGCATTGTTCACATAGATGTATTGTGTGGCCATTCCCATCACCGATGCGGCATCGCAATAATACTCTGCCGACTGGTTTTCTATGAAATGGAAGAACATTTCGTCGGGAACGTTCCACTGACCCTGACGGGTAGACAGGAACAGTTCGTTTATCAGCTCGTCCTTGCACAACTCATAGTCGTAAGGCTTAACTCCCTCGTACGGCTTCACCTGACTGAGAAGCCTGTCTCGGTAATTCTCGAACGAGGCCATGGTCTCGACCGAACGGTCGCCAGTGCCCACTCCCAACCAGAGGTTGTTTTCTATCACATTGGAGCAACCTTTGATGTACACCATTCTGATGTCGGGATTATCCTTGTTTTTGAACTTGCCGAGAGTGGTATCCATTCGGGTAAACACATAAGGCAGCGATATCAAAGCCACCAGCAGTCCGGCTATCAGTCCAATCTTGATTTTCTTCTTGGCGAAAGTCATCCAGAACCAGAGGATAACTATCTCCAAAGCCAGGCTAAGTATGCCGGCACGGGCGTCGAGCAGCACTATGAACAGCAGAAGCACAATCACCGCTCCCATCTCAAACTTCTTGACTCTCGGGTTGTTTTGCTCGAAAAAGTCCACAAAACAGAAGGTCAGGGCAAGCAGGGCGTACATCGACATATAGGTGTGATGCACATAGTAAAGCCTCATCAGGCCGTTGTTGAAGAACCATCTGTACTCCTCCCTCTCGTCTAACATTATGTCGAAGGCCGACCAAATCAGGTTCATGGCGAAAAACACCAGACAGGCGGTCACCAGACTGTAGAATACGGCTCTCACCCTTTCTTTGGTGAGATACGACATATCGGAAATCAGAAAGACCAAGGCGAAGACCAGAAAGCCCAGCTTTTTGCTGACCTGAGCCCAGCCTACCGACTTCTCCTCGGTGTATAGCATGCCGACAAGGTAAACCAGCCAGGTCAGGCCGAATATGATGTAGGCCCATGAGAAGCGAAGCTGACGGGGGTTAACCTTGCATTTTTGGTCGAAAACGAACTTCAAGACAGCGCAAACGGCCAGCACCACCTCGCCTGTCTGCGCGGCATACCAGTGGAATGGTATTGCAAACGCCAAAGCGAGCATAATGCCAAACTCGGCCTTCTGAAAAGGCCTCAAACCCTTAAACAACTGTCTTATACTCTCCATTCTTTATCCATCAATCCCAAATCCTTGAATTCTTTCCGTAACTCCTTGTTGAAGGTCCATCGCCAGTCGGACGACAACAAGCGGATATATTCGTTATAATCGAAGTACAATACGTAGCTGTAGTAGAGGAAAACGCTGCCCAAAAGCGCTATCTCCCAGGGCGCCAGACAGAACAGCAGGGTTACTCCGGTTGCCATGATGAGAGGATGCATCACCAGCTCCACGCAATAGTTGACAGTGTTGCGGAAGGCTTTGTCCTTCAGGTTGTCGAGTATGAAGGCGGAGGTTATCCAAATGGGGCTGGTCACCAGAGCCGCGGCCAGATAGAATGGCAGACCTACAAGAGCCATCAGCGTTTTCCAGATGGTGCGCCACAGAGGCTTGCGCTTGGCCACCGAGTCGACCGAAATGGACTGCTCCTTACGGTGCTTGGTAAACTCTAAAACCTTGGCGAACAAGCTCTTGGCCTCCTCAGGCTTATGCTTCTTGAACTTCACTATCTTATCCACAAAACGACGGTTGCGCTTGAGACGGCCCTTGAGTGAGATGGGCGGGTTGCCGGCCAGGATTTTTGTCATCTCCCAGGTGGCGTCGTAGTCTTCGTCGTCGGGAATGTATGTGATAAGACGCGACATGCGCTCGGTGAGAATGTCTCTCAAATCGCTGATAATTGTCGTCTCCTGATCTTCGCTATGGGCTTTGACATACTCAGTCACATTGATAGGCTCGCCGTAGCTGACCAGAACGGTAGAGCGGAAGCGGAAGTAATCGCCGTATTCCAGACCGGTAGGCACTATGTAGACTGGCTTTTCATCGCCATACTTCTGGTTGGCCTCCAAAACTATATGGAAAATTCCCTTGCTCAGCTGGCGAAGCGAGTGTTTGGTGCGGTGGGTGGCCTCAGGGAAAATGAACAGCGGCACCTCGTCGTGCATCACGTCTATGGCCTGCTCTATAGTGTCACCGTTTTTTTCACGGACGGAGCCCAAGCCGTCACGCATGCGGAAAATGGGCAGAATTTTGGCCCAGCGGAGGAACTTTGCTATAAACCTGCGGCGGAAAATATCGCCTCTGGCTATGAAAACCTTCTTGCTTCGGGTGGAATTGACCAACACCAGGGCATCCATCAGGGTATTGCAGTGATTGCAGGCAAATATGCACGCTCCGGGCTTGGGAATGTTGTGTCTCCCAGTCGCATGATATCTCTTGAAGCTGCGGCGTATATGATGATCAACGAATATCTTAGAAAGAAAATACAGGTTATCGTCGTCCTGAATCTTACCCATTTTACACCTAATTTAAAAATGCAAAATTACAATTTATTTTCATTTAAAACTAATTTTTGTAATTTTGCGGCGTGATTTTTACAGACTGCTATTTTTAAAACTTTTTGAAAATGAAGATTATTAGAGGTTTAAACTACTTTTTTGTGGTCGCTTTAGGGTTTTTTGCGGTGATGTTTGCCATTGACCGTTTCGGAAACAGATCTGCACAGGCCCCTGCCGACACAGTGCTTTACACTGAAGAATATTGCAAGGACATTATCGGCTATCACAGCTATATTCCGTTGGAAATCAAGATGGTAGACGGCAAAATAGCCGAAATAAACATTCTCGACAACGACGAGACCCCGCGTTTCATGCGTAAGGTGACCGACGAAAGCCTTGTCGAGAAATTCTACGGGCTCACACCGGCCGAAGCCATGGTGATTGAGGTGGATGCCGTCAGCGGCGCCACTTTCAGCTCAAACGCCATCATACAGTCGGTCAAGCGCCGCATGGAGATTTACAACGACACCGTCAACCCAAGCCCTTGGACCTGGCAGCTGATGGGCATAATCTGCTGCGCTGTGGTGCTGGGATTCCTGTCGTTTTTGAAGAAAAGAAGTTAAAATTACAAGAGATGATCCTTTGTCTGGAAACTGCTACACCGTCCTGTTCGGTGGCCTTGGTACACAATGCTGAGGTTTTGGCTTGCGAGGAGGACCCCAAAGGCCAGAATCATTCAGAAAAGATTACGCTTTTCATCGATAAGGTGATGAAGGCGGCGGGCGTCGCCTACCGCGACCTCGACGCTGTGGCCGTGAGCATGGGCCCGGGCTCGTACACAGGCCTTCGCATAGGGGTGAGCACCGCCAAAGGACTCTGCTACGCTGCCGAAAAACCTTTGATTGCAGTCGAAACGCTGCACGCGATGGCGTACGGAGGCTCCGCCATCATATCGACCGAGAGCAGCGAGTGGAAAAAGCCCCTCCTGATTCCAGCCATAGACGCCCGCCGCATGGAGGTCTATGCCGCAATATTCGACGAAAATGTCAATAAAATAAAGGATACAGAAGCGGTTATCATCGATAAGGATTCCTTCGCGGATTTGAAAAAAGACCATCATCTCTATCTGTTCGGCGACGGTGCCGACAAATGTGCCGAACTCTTCGCAAACGACGATAAAATCACTGTCATCAAAGACTTCCATTGCTCGGCCAAATACATGAATGTCATAGCACAGCGCAAGCTCGAAGCCAAAGACTTCGTCGACGTGGCATACTTTGAGCCTTTCTACCTGAAAGATTTCGTTCCGGGAACTCCGACTGTCAAAGGGTTGAAATAGTTTGTTGCTTTTCGGCCATTGCCTTGTTGTAACATTCGCGGCAAAGTGGCTCGTAGCTTTCTGTTTCGCCAAGCACCACCAGTTTATCGCCTGCTATTGTGCGGTGTGAGAATTGGGCCAGGCTGCCGCATCGCATACAGATGGCGTGCACCTTGGTGACATCTTCGGCTATGGCCATAAGCTGAGGCATAGGTCCGAAAGGCTTGCCTTGGAAGTCCATGTCGAGGCCGGCCACCACCACTCTAATACCTTGATTGGCAAGCTGTTGGCAAACATCTATCAACTCGTTTCCGAAAAACTGGGCCTCGTCAATTCCTATCACATCGCATTCGTTGGAATAGAAAAGAATCTGCTGCGCATTCTCCACAGGAATGGAATGCAAGGCATTGTCGTTGTGCGACACCACGTCATCCTCGGAATACCTGGTGTCTATTCCCGGTTTGAAGATCTCCACCCTGAGCTTGGCTATGCGGGCGCGGTTCAAACGGCGTATCAATTCTTCGGTTTTGCCCGAAAACATTGAGCCGCAGACCACCTCTATCCAGCCTTGGGACTTATTGTGAGAATCTTTTTCGAGAAACATGACTTGGCGTATTATATTTTTTTATACTTTTGTTGATTGCAAAAATAGGGATTTTTATCATGGATACACAAAAAAAAGACGAAAAAAATATCGTGCTTGAGCTGAAACGCCAGCTGGGCCGCATGATGGTTCAGGTCGATTACATGTACCGCAACGACCGTGAGATGAGCCGCCTGGATGTGGACGTGATGATGGAGCACACCCGCGACATTTACGATTTGCTCTGCGACTATCAGGCCGGCAAGGAAAGCTTCGATGAGGTTGAGATGCCTGAAGACGAAGGCTTTAAGGCCGAGATCAACGAGGGAGGCGAGATCATAAACCGCGATGTCGAGCTGGAGATTGAGACTCCGGAGGAAAAGACAGAAGAAATGGCAGAAGACTCCAACGATTCGGTCGACGAGGAATTTGATGATGAAGACTGGGAAGACGAGGAGGACGAGACCTTCCGCGTGGAACCTGTTCAAGAGAACGTGCCGGAGGCCGTCGAAGAAGAGCCGAAGTTTGTAGACGAGGAACCCGAAGACAACAGCCTGGCAGCCCGTTTGCAGCGCACTCATGTGAGCGACATCAGAGCAGCCTTGGGTATCAATGATAAAATGATGATAATCAACGAGTTGTTTAACGGCTCGTTTGAGCGTTACAACAAGTCGATAGAGGCTTTGAACGAGTTCCCGACACTTTCGGGCGCCAAGGTCTACATGAGCGAGCTTCAGATTGAGCTGCAGTGGGACGTGGAGTCGCAGGCGTTCAGAATGCTCAACGACTTGGTAGAGAGACGTTTTGTTTAGTGAATAACCAATAAACATTAAATGAAATTATACTTAGTTCCGACACCGATTGGAAATCTGGAAGATATTACCTTGAGGGCGTTGCGGGTGCTGCGCGAGGAGGTGGATGTGATTCTGGCCGAGGATACGCGCACCAGCGGTAACCTGTTGAAACACTATGATATAAGCAAGCCTATGCTGGCGTTTCATCTGAACAATGAGCACATGGTGGTGGAACGCATAGCGGAGCGTATAGCCAGCGGCGAGCGCATGGCCCTTGTGACCGATGCCGGCACTCCGGCCATCTCCGACCCAGGCTTCATGCTCGTTCGCGAATGCATCAAACGCGGCCTGGAGGTTGAGTGCCTTCCGGGCGCCACGGCCTTCGTGCCTGCCCTCGTAAACTCGGGGCTCGCCGCTGACCACTTCATATTTGAAGGCTTTCTGCCTCACAAAAAAGGTCGTCAGACAAAAATCAGGCAAATTGTTGAAAATGAATATACTACCATACTGTACGAGTCGCCTTTCCGCTTGGTGAAGACGCTGGAACAGCTCATGGAGGCAGCCGGTCCCGACCGTCAGGTGTCGGTGGCTCGCGAACTTACGAAAATCCATGAGGAGAACGTTCGCGGCACCCTGTCCGAAGTGACAAAATACTTCTCCGAAAAAGAAGTCAAAGGCGAAATCGTCCTCATCCTCGAAGGCTCCCTCACCTAACAGTTAAGGTTATCGTTAACGTTATCGTTGAATTATGAAAAGGTTAGTTACATTATTCCTCCTTCTCCTCACTTTAGGATTACCAGCCCAGAACAAGGAAAAGCCCGTAAACGAAAAAGGCGAAATCATTAAGAAAGGCTGGAACTTCGGCCCGTTGCCGGTGGTGGGCTACAACAGCGACCTCGGCTTCCAGTACGGAGTTTGCGTTGACATTTTCCATTATGGCGACGGCTCGAATTATCCCGGCTACAACTTCAAGATGAACTTCGAAGTGTCGACTTACACTAAAGGTTCGAGCATTTTCCGCACCTACTCTTACTGGAACAATATCATCCCCAAGGGAGTGCTTTTTGTCGATTTAGGTTATTTCATCGATAAAAGATTCGACAATTTCGGATTCAACGGATTTGCCGCGCCTTACTACAAGGATGTGGCTGTAACTCACGGAGTTGCAGGCGACATGCCGACCTTGGTGATAGACGAACCCGGGGCCAAGGAAAGCGGTTTCTACATCTTGAACCGCAATCAGTTCCGCGCCATTTTGAGCATGCAGCGCAAGATAGGCAATCTGGAGCATCTGCGCTACGGCTTGGGCCTGGCATATTACAACTACGACATCAGCCGTGTGGACCTCAGCAAATACGACGGACAGGTGACGCTTTACGAACTGTATTGCCAGAGCGGCCTGATACGTGAAAACGAGAAAAACGGCGGCAATGTGACGCAGCTGAAAGCCGGCATCATCTACGACTCGAAAAACTACGAGAACGACCCCACCCGGGGCATATATTTCGAAGGCACCTTCACTGCAGCTCCCGACCTCATGGACGGCAAGAACTACAGCCACCTTACCTTCACCGGAGTCTTCCATCACTATGTGCCTGTGGTTGGCGACAAGCTGACTTTCTGCTACCGCTTAGGCGCCCAAAACGTGCTGGCCGGCGACATCCCGTACTATGCCATGCTGAACACCAACCTGATGTTTTTCAAGAAGATATACACCGAGGCTTACGGAGGCGCCGCCACCGGACGAGGCATCAACCGCAACGGTGTGATAGGCAAGGGAGTGGCTTGGGCCAACATCGAATTGCGCTGGCGTATCAGCAACTTCAAGTTCATCAACCAGAACTGGTGCGTAGCCCTCAACCCCACCTTCGACGCCGGCGTGGTGACTCAGACCTTCCGCCTCGAAGAGCAGAAAACCGCCATGGAAAAGCTCGAGACCATGTACGATTTTGAATATGCAGGCGAAGAATATGACTTGATTTACAGCGGCAAAGGCGAAAGCATACACACTGCGGCCGGCTGCGGACTCAAGCTCATAATGAACAAGAATCTGGTGGTTTCGGCCGAGTTTGCAAAAGCTCTTGACAAGCACGACGGAGACGCCTTGAAAGCGTATATCGGATTCAACTATATCTTTTGACATTTGCCAATTGAGAGTCGCCAGTCACACTGACTGTGGCGGCAAAAAATATTTTTACATTTTTTCTTTTATTTTTTAATTATTTAGTATATTTGCAAGTTAATTTGCCTTAAAAGGGCCTATTAATTTGTTAAATTGATTGAATAATTTGCTATATTTAGTATGAAGAACATCATTATCACTGGAGGCGCGGGTTTCATAGGCAGCCATGTTGTCAGACTTTTTGTCAACAAATACCCTGATTATCATATCATTAACGTCGACAAGCTGACTTATGCCGGCAACCTCGCCAATCTGAAGGACATAGAGGACAAACCCAACTACACCTTCGTCAAGGCAGACATCTGCGACTTCGAGACAATAATGGATATCTTCAAAAAATACAAGGTTGACGGAGTGATTCATCTGGCAGCTGAAAGCCATGTGGACCGCTCTATCAAAGACCCTTTCACCTTCGCACAGACTAACGTGATGGGAACGCTCAGCATGCTGCAGGCCGCCAAGCTGACTTGGGAACAGCTGCCCGAGAAGTGGGAAGGCAAGCGTTTCTACCACATCTCAACCGACGAGGTGTACGGCGCTCTGGAAATGACCGACCCTGAGGGCATAAAACCTCCGTTTACGACCAAGGCTTCGTCGGGCAAGCATCATCTGGCCTACGGAAGCAAGTTCTTCACCGAAGACCTGAAATACATGCCGCACTCACCGTATTCGGCATCGAAAGCCAGCTCCGACCACTTTGTGCGCGCCTTCCACGACACCTACGGAATGCCGACCATAGTGACCAACTGCTCCAACAACTACGGTCCTTACCAGTTCCCCGAAAAGCTGATACCTCTGTTCATCAACAATATCCGTCATCGCAAGCCTCTGCCTGTGTACGGCAAGGGCGAGAACGTGCGCGACTGGTTGTATGTGGAGGATCACGCCCGTGCGATTGACTTGATTTTCCACAAGGGAACCATAGCCGAGACTTACAATATCGGAGGTTTCAACGAGTGGAAGAACATAGATATCATCAAAGTCGTCATCAACACAGTGGACCGCCTCTTGGGCCGTAAGGAGGGCGAGGACATGAACCTCATCACCTACGTCACAGACCGCGCCGGCCACGACATGCGCTATGCCATCGACTCGACCAAACTTCAGCGCGAACTGGGTTGGGAGCCCAGCCTGCAGTTTGAGGAAGGCATTGAAAAGACTGTGAAATGGTATCTCGAGAACCAAGCCTGGATGGACAACATCACATCAGGCGAATATGAAAAGTATTACGAATCGATGTATGCTAACAGATAAAATGATACATATAATCGCTTCGAAGTGCAGATATGCACGTGTAGTCACACCCTGGCCGTGATCGGGGGGGGGGTATTTATGTAATTGAAAAGCAATGAATTAACCCTTGTAAAATTAGAATTAAACGGTATGGAAAAAGTAACATTAATACCCTACAAAAATATATACGAGAACTTTGTGGAGAAAAAGTACCTCCCCAAAGGTAAGGATGAATATTTTTTCAGGAACCAACAAGTCAAGAAACCTGCAAAAGGCTGGCGCCATCTGCACGCTTCCGAAATCGAGATTTTGGTTAAAAACAGCAACCGCGCTACCAGCTGGGATGACATCCTGGTAACCGACAAGTTCGACCCCACCCTCATCAGCAACAACCACTTCTTCGGACTGGTACGCATAGGTGCTGTGGAAAACGTGGTGCTTCAGTATCACGACTTGAAAATGCCCTGCGGCATAACCGGCAGCAGCATCATTTCATGCGACATAGGTGACTACACTGCCATTCACGATGTGCATTACATGGCCAACTACATCATTGGTGACCACTGCATTCTGTTCAACATACACGAGATTTCATGCACCAACCACTCCAAATTCGGCAACGGCATTCTGAAAGACGGCGAGCCGGAAGACGTGCGTGTGTGGCTTGAGCTTATGAACGAAGGCGGAGGACGCAGGGTACTGCCTTTCGACGGCATGATTACCGCCGACGCATATCTGTGGGCAAAATACACCGACATCACCAAGTTGCAGGACCGCCTGTTCGAGATCACCAACAAATGCGTCATGGACAGCCACCGCGGCTACTACGGCACTGTCGACTCGGGCTGCGTCATCAAGAACTCCTGGATTATCAAGGATGTGAAGATAGGCAAAAGCTGCTACATCAAAGGTGCAAACAAGCTGAAAAACGTCACCATCAACTCTTCGGACGAAGAGCCCACCCAGGTGGGAGAAGGCGTCATCCTGGTCAACGGTATAGTTGGCTACGGCTGCCATATCTTCTATTCGGTGGTGGCCGCCCGCTTTGTTATAGGCGACAACTGCAACCTGAAATACGGCGCCCGTGTCATCTACTCTATCTTGGGCGACAACTCGACAATTTCATGCTGCGAGGTGTTGAACAACCTCATTTTCCCGGCACACGAGCAGCATCACAACAACTCATTCCTCATTGCCGCCTGCGTGATGGGACAGAGCAATATGGCAGCAGGTGCCACCTTGGGCTCCAACCACAACAGCCGCGCAACCGACGGCGAGATAGTGGCCAAGCGCGGTTTCTGGCCGGGTCTCTGCTCAAGCGTGAAACACTCATCGCAGTTTGCCTCATTCACCCTGCTTTCAAAAGCCGACTACCCTAACGAGATGAATATCAGACTGCCTTTCGCCTTGGTCAACAACAATGTGGCAAAAGACCGACTGGAAGTTATGCCGGCCTATTGGTGGATGTACAACATGTACGCCATTGCGCGTAACACTTCCAAATACCAGAAACGCGACAAGCGCAAACGCAAGATTCAGAACATTGAGTTTGAGACATTCGCACCTGATACCATGGAGGAAGTGATAGCAGGCCGCAAGCTTCTGGAAGTGTGGACCGCCAAGGCTTACCTGCGTTCGAAAGGCGAGTCGACCGAAAGGGAATACTACGATTTGCGAGATTTGGGCAACAAACTGCTCAACGGCGACAAGGAAGTGGTCAAAAACCTGGAGGTATTGGGCGAGGAAATGGAGAAATCACATCGTAAAGTCGTGATTTTGAAGCCATACGAGGCTTACCACGCTTACGAGGACATGATTATTTACTACGCTATCAGAAACCTGGTATATTATCTTGAGATTCACCCGAAGGAAAGCTTCGAACAGATGTGCAAACACCTGACCAATGTGCGTCAGCGCGAATGGATCAACTTGGGCGGACAGCTGGTTACAGGCGACGACCTCGAAAAGATAATCGATGACATCTGCGACGGCACACTCGACAGCTGGGACGACATCCACAAACGCTACAACGAATTGTGGAAGAAGTACCAGAAGGACAAACTGTTGCACAGCTATCAGGCCTTGAGGTTCATCTACAACAAATGTCCTTCGTTGACAAAGGAAATCTTTAACGACGCACTTACCAGAGGCGAAAAAGTGCTTCATTATGTTTGCGATCAGGTATATCAGACAAGAAAGAAAGACTACGAGAACTCCATCCGCAACTCCACATTCCGCAATCTGGCGGAACGCGATGCCGTTAACGGAAAGCTCGAAGACAACAGTTTCGTCAAACAAATCAAGAAAGAGACTGAAGAATTTCTCGGATATATCAAGAGTGCAAAAGAATTAATCAACAAGTAAAACCTATCAAAACCATAAAAAAATGAGAGTCATTATTGAACCGACATACGAAAAGATGTCACAGTGGGCGGCCAACCACATTGTCCGCAGAATCAACGAGTTCAAGCCAACAGCCAAGAAGCCGTTTATACTCGGTCTTCCTACAGGCTCGACACCGATCGGCACTTACAAAGCCCTCATAAAGCTTTACAAAGCCGGCAAGGTGTCTTTCAAGAATGTTGTGACATTCAACATGGATGAATATGTGAGAATTCCCGAGGATCATCCGGAAAGCTACCACTCATTCATGTGGAACAACTTCTTCAAACACATCGACATCAAGAAGGAAAATGTGAACATTCTCAACGGAAACGCCGACGATCTGGAAGCCGAATGCGCGCGTTACGAGGCTAAGATCAAGAAATACGGCGGCATACACCTGTTTATGGGCGGCATAGGTCCTGACGGCCACATCGCCTTCAACGAGCCGGGCTCATCGCTGACTTCACGCACACGCGTGAAATCGCTTACCACCGACACTATCATTGCCAACTCACGTTTCTTCGACAACGACATCAACAAGGTGCCGAAGACCGCTCTGACAGTGGGCGTGGGCACAGTGATGGATTCAAACGAGGTGATGATTCTGGCCAACGGTCACAACAAAGCCCGCGCCATTGCACAGGCTATAGAAGGCGGCGTTTGCCACCTCTGCACCGTGAGCGCCCTGCAGATGCATCCTAAGGGCATTATCGTCTGCGACGACGCTGCCACCGACGAGTTGAAAGTGGGTACGGTGAACTACTTCAAAGACATTGAAAAAGCAAATTTATAATGTTTTTCAAACACGAATCGAGTTATGTGGATGATGGTGCCGTCGTGGGCGACGGCACCAAAATCTGGCATTTCTGCCATGTCCAGAAAGGGGCGGTTATAGGCAAGGACTGCTCCCTCGGACAAAATGTCAATATAGGAAACAATGTAAAGATAGGTAACGGCGTTAGGATACAGAACAACGTGTCGGTGTATGAGGGCGTGGAGATTGAGGACAACGTGTTCTGCGGTCCGAGCTGCGTTTTTACCAACGTGGTGACACCCAGGGCAAATTTCCCGGTGCACGGCGTTTATGAAAAGACTTTAATAAAGGAAGGGGCTTCGCTGGGGGCCAACTGCACGGTAGTGTGCGGCCACACAGTGGGAAAGAGCGCCCTGATAGCGGCCGGAGCCGTGGTCACACACGATGTGCCCGACTACGCCCTGATGGCCGGAGTGCCGGCAAGACAGATAGGATGGGTTTGTGAGTGCGGAAAAAAACTTGGAGCGGATTTAAAATGTAAATGCGGAAGAGAGTACGTGCTGAATGGAGGATCCCTCGACAAGCTAGGAATGACAAATAAGGAATAGTTTTTATATATGAAGAATTTTGCGATTATCGGTGTTGGAGGATATATAGCGCCCAGGCATCTGAAAGCTATAAAAGACACGGGAAACAACATGGTTTCGGCCTACGACAAAAGCGATTCGGTGGGCATCATGGACAGTTATTTCCCTGATGCCGCTTTTTTCACTGAACAGGAACTTTTTGACAGACACAACACGCGTCTCATAGAGCGCGGAACAAATATAGATTTTGTGACGGTTTGCACACCCAACTACCTGCACGACGCCCACACCCGCTACGGGCTGCGCCTCGGCGCCGACGTCATCTGCGAGAAGCCGGTGGTGCTTAACCCTTGGAACATTGACGCTCTGGAGAAGGTGGAGCAGTCGACAGGACATAAGGCCTACACCATACTTCAGCTGCGTCTGCACGACTCTATAGTCGCCCTGAAAAAGAAAATTGACGAAGGTCCTAAAGACAAGGTTTATGACGTGGACCTCACATATATAACTTCGAGAGGCAACTGGTATTACGCTTCCTGGAAAGGCAACGAGAACAAAAGCGGAGGCATAGCCACCAACATCGGCATTCACTTCTACGACATGCTGTCGTGGATATTCGGTCCGGTGACGAAAAACGTGGTGCACATCTCCACTCACGACCGTGTGGCGGGCTATCTGGAGATGCCTAAAGCCCGTGTGCGTTACTTCCTGAGCATCAACGCCGACACTCTGCCGGAAAACGCGGTGCAGGGCGAGAAGAAGACCTTCCGCACCATCACCATAGACGGGTCGGAGTTTGAGTTCAGCGCAGGCTTTACCGAGCTGCATACCAAGAGCTACGAAAAGATTTTGGCAGGCGAAGGTTTCAGGATTTCCGAAGCCAGAAACTGCATAGAGATAGTGTACGAGATTAGAAACGCCAAGCCAATCGGACTGGTTGGAGACTACCATCCGTTGGCGAAGCTGCCATTGGCAAGTCATCCTTTCGGATGGCGCTAGCCCTCGTCATTTCGACCGAAGCGAAGCGTGGTGGAGAAATCTTATGATAAAAGAAAGTAAACATATAAAATGAAGATATTAGTTACAGGCGGCACGGGATTCATCGGTTCCCACACAACAGTGGAACTGCAGCAGCAGGGCTACGATGTGATAATAGTGGACGCTCTGTTCAATTCCAGGATAGAGGCTCTCGACGCCATTGCCTCCATAACGGGCAAGCGTCCTGAGTTCGAGCAGTTCGACCTCGCCGACCGCCAGAAGGTTGACGACTTTTTCAGCCGTCATCAGGACATAAAGGGCGTGATACACTTCGCGGCGCATAAGGCGGTCGGCGAGTCGGTGGAACAGCCCTTGAAATATTATCGCAACAACCTCGATTCGTTGATGAACATTCTCGAATCGATGAACAAATACGGAGTTGAAAACCTGGTTTTCTCCTCTTCCTGCACCGTTTACGGCGAACCGGATCCAGAAAACCTGCCGATATCGGAAAAAGCTCCGATCAAAAAGGCTGAATGCCCTTACGGCAACACCAAACAGATAGCCGAAGAGATTATGCAGGACTGCATCACGGCATATAAAGGCCTGAACGCCATAGCCTTGCGTTACTTCAATCCTGTGGGAGCACACGAAAGCGCCAAGCTGGGCGAGCTGCCGTTCGGAGTGCCGGCCAACCTCATGCCTTACGTCACTCAGACGGCTTACGGCATACGTCCTTTCCTGAGAGTGTTCGGCAACGACTACGACACCCCCGACGGAACGCCAATCCGCGACTACATCCACATCATGGACCTTGCCAAGGCCCATGTGAAAGCCGTGGAGCGCATGATTCAGGGCAAGATGAAGGCTCCGTTCGAGATATTCAACGTGGGAACAGGCACCGGATATTCGGTGTTGGACATCATAAAATCGTTTGAAAGGACTTCAGGCGTCAAGCTGAAATATGAAATAGTGGGCCGCCGTGCCGGCGACATCGTCAAGATTTGGGCCGACCCTACCTACACCAACAAAGAGTTGGGCTGGAAGGCCGAGCGCAGCCTCGACGACATGACGCTCAGCGCCTGGAACTGGGAGAAAGCATATCGTGAAGGAAAAACATGTTTTAAAAATGAAGACTAAAATCTGTGTTATCGGATTAGGCTATGTGGGACTGCCTCTGGCGAGGCTGTTCTCAACCAAATACCCCACCGTGGGCTACGACATGAACAGCAAGCGTGTCGACGCCTTGATGAGCGGTCACGACTCTACTCTTGAGGTAGGCGACGATTTGCTCCAGGAAGCTATCAAAAACGGTTTCCGCTGCACCGCCAACCTCGACGACATAAAGGATTGCAACGTTTACATAGTGGCGGTGCCCACCCCCGTCGACGCCAACAACCATCCCGACCTGAAGCCTCTTTGGGGAGCTTCCGAAACGGTAGGTAAAGTGATAGGCAAGGGCGATGTGGTGATTTACGAAAGCACTGTTTACCCCGGCGTCACCGAGGAGGAATGCATACCTGTGGTGGAACGCGTCAGCGGACTCAAATACAATGTCGATTTCTACGCCGGCTACTCGCCTGAGCGCATCAACCCGGGCGACAAGGAGCACACGGTGGAGAAAATCAAGAAGGTTACCTCAGGCTCAACGCCCGAGATAGCCGATTTTGTAGACAATCTGTACAACTCGGTGCTGGTGAACGGCACTCACAAGGCTCCTTCGATCCGCGTGGCCGAGGCCTCGAAAATCATCGAGAACTCGCAGCGCGACGTCAATATAGCCTTCATGAACGAGTTGGCCAAGATATTCAATGCCATGGGCATAGACTCCCGCGACGTGATAGAGGCTGCCTCAAGCAAGTGGAACTTCATCAAGCTGAGCCCGGGCCTTGTGGGCGGACACTGCATCAGCGTCGACCCGTATTACCTCATTCAGAAAGCCCAGGTGTACGGAGTGTTTCCGAGAGTGATGGCTGCAGCCCGCCGTCTCAACGACAGCATGGGCAACTACGTGGCCAACCAGACCATCAAGCTGATGAACAAAAAGGGAGTGATGGTGAAGGACGCCAACATTCTCATTCTGGGCGTCACCTTCAAGGAAAACTGCCCCGACATCCGCAACACCAAGGTGGTCGACATTTATCACACACTGAAGGAATATACCGACAACATAACAGTTTTTGACCCTTGGGCCAACCCCGAGCAAGTGAAGGAAGAGTACGGCATCGCCATCAACTCCACACTTCCGGCATCAAAACCATATGATGCGGTGATACTTGCGGTATCACATAACGAGTTCCGCAAGCTCGACATAAGGTCGTTGGTGAAAAAGGAAGGCGTTGTTTACGACGTGAAAGGATTTTTAGACAGAAATACAGTAGACGGAAGACTTTAATTGACAAAGATTTTTTAGATTATGACAAGCAACAACAATAATCATCTTATTATAATGGCAGGCGGCGTGGGGTCGCGTTTCTGGCCTATGTCAACCCCCGAGAAGCCGAAACAGTTTATTGATGTGATGGGCGTGGGCAAGACCATGATACAGCTCACTGTGGAGCGTTTCAAAGGCATAATAGCCCCCGACCATGTTTGGATAGTCACATCCAAGAAATACAAGGACATAGTGATGGAGCAGCTACCGCAAGTGCCGGAGACTCAGATACTTATGGAGCCTATCATGCGCAACACAGCTCCTTGTATCGAATATGTGAGCCGTAAGATTTACGCAAAATATCCCGACGCCAACCTGGTGTTCTCGCCAGCCGACCATCTGGTGCTGGACGTGCCGCATTTCCAGGAAGTGATTAACGATTCATTGGAATATACCGCTAAGCGCGACGTCATAGTGACCCTCGGCATGATGCCTACACGCCCCGAGACAGGCTACGGCTACATCAAGTCGGTGGACGCCAGCTCCAAGGAGAAAATCCAGAAAGTGGAGGCTTTCAAGGAGAAACCTAACCTCGAAACAGCAAAGAAATACTTGGCCGAAGGCGGTTATTACTGGAATGCTGGCATCTTCATCTGGAATGTGAAGATGGTGGTGAAGACCATAGCCCAGCTGGTGCCTGATCTGGCCAAGGTGTTCGACAAGATAGAGCCTCATTTCTACAAGAACGACGAACAGGCTGTGGTTGACGAGCTCTTCCCTACCTGCGAAAACATCAGCATAGACTACGCCGTGATGGAAAAGTCGAAGGATGTGCACGTATTCCCTGCCAGCTTCGGATGGAGCGACATAGGCACCTGGGGCAGCCTCTACACCCACATCCCTTACGACGCTCAGGGTAACGCCCTCATAGGTGAAAACGTGAAGATAGTTGACAGCAAGGACTGCATAGTGCGCTCGTTCGGAAGGAAGAAAGTGATAGTGCAAGGGCTTGACAATTATATAGTTGTGGACGACAACAACTGTCTGCTCATCTGCAAGATGCAGAACGAACAGCTCATCAAGGAATGGCAAAAATAAACACGAACTAAACTGACACATTATGAAGATACTTTTAATGAAAATTGCCAAATTGTTTTTTGGTAAAAGAAATTCAGGCTCATTGTCAAGGGTGTATGTGCTCATATTTGACATGTTACTGGTTATAGCAGCCTTAATATGCGTGCCTATGGTCAGATATTATCCTGAATATGAAGGATTGAACCTGCCCGATTTCTTCCGCAGAATATCTGTTGTGGCCGTGTTTTTCCTATTGGGATTCCTTTTGACCGGCTCCTACAAAGGCATGGTCAGATATACAGGTTTCAAGGATATTGAGCGCATCAGTTATTCCGTAATGTGGATTTTCATTTCCTTGTTCATATGCAAATTCATAGTCAATAACACCGCTTCTCTAAGTTTCCTTCAGGATTTCTTCCCGAAGTATTCGACAACCTTTATCATGTGCCTTGTCTCATTGATATTCCTTATCTTGGGGCGTCTGGTGATACGTCGTATCTATAACGAGTATTTCCGTCCTCACCCCAACAATGTCAATGCGATTATCTATGGAGCAGGCGACGCTGGTCTTATCACCCAAAACGCTCTGTATCAGGACACTTCAACCCAATACACCATAGTTTCTTTCGTTGACGACTCGCCTTCGAAAATAGGTAAGTCCATAGACGGAGTGCTCATTCGCAAGCCTGAAGCGGTTCTCAACAGGGAATTCATTCAGAAGTATGACGTCAATGTGATTATTCTGGCCATGCCGAGTTTGAGCATAACTCAACGCCAGGAGATAATCAACAAGATAATCGACCTTGGAGTGAGTGTCAAGTCGGTGCCTCACGTCGACTCGTGGATTAGCGGCAATCATTTGAATTTCAATCAGATTGAGGATATCAAGATTGAAGATTTGCTGGAGCGTGAGCCTATAGTTTTGGGCAAGGAGAACGTCAAACACGAGCTGGAAGGCAAGGTGGTGATGGTGACCGGAGCCGCAGGCTCAATAGGTAGCGAAATCTGCCGTCAGGTGCTGCATCACAACCCCAAATGCCTGGTGATGTTCGACCAGGCCGAGTCGCCCATGTACGACCTGCAGTTTGAGCTGAACAACGAGGAGCCATACAAACATATAGCCGTGCCTAAGGAGTTTGTGGTCGGCAACGTAAAGGACGCCAACAAGATGCGCGAGGTGTTCGAGAAATACCAGCCTCAGATTATCTATCATGCAGCGGCTTACAAACACGTGCCTCTGATGGAGAGTTTCCCGTACGAGGCTGTGTATGTCAATGTGTTCGGCACCAAGCTCATAGCCGATTTGGCTATAGAATACAAGGTGGAGAAATTTGTGATGATATCCACCGACAAGGCTGTCAACCCTACCAACGTGATGGGTGCCACCAAGCGCATAGCCGAGATCTACACCCAGAGCCGCCACTGCAGCACCAAGTTTGTGACCACCCGTTTCGGCAACGTGCTGGGCTCAAACGGTTCGGTTATCCCTCTGTTCAAGAAACAGCTGGCTCACGGCGGTCCTCTCACAGTCACCGACCGCAACATCATCCGCTACTTCATGACCATTCCTGAGGCATGCAGCCTGGTGCTTGAAGCCGGAGCCATAGGCGATGACGACGATATCTTTGTGTTCGACATGGGCAAGCCGGTCAAGATTTACGACTTGGCAAGCAAGATGATAAAACTGTCGCACATGCCTGATGTGCAGATCGAGATTACCGGTCTGCGTCCGGGTGAAAAGCTCTACGAGGAGCTGTTGGCCACACGTGAGAACACTGTCCCGACCGAGCACCCGAAAATCATGCGCGCGAAGGTTCGCCAGTACACTGCCGAGGAGGTTGACTCCGAGATAGCCACACTGCTTGAAATCCTGCCTACATGCAAGGATTTCGACATTGTGAAACAGATGAAAGTTATAGTGCCTGAATTCAAGTCGAACAACTCGGTTTATCAGATTTTGGATAAATAAAAACAGCAGCCTCACGGCTGCTGTTGAGCCACGTGTCGGACTCGAACCAACGACCTACGCATTACGAATGCGTTGCTCTACCAACTGAGCTAAAGTGGCTTGTTTTGAGGTTGCAAAAATACTAAAAATATTGTTTTGTAGAGATGTTTTTAAAAGTTTTTTCTGTCATCCTGGTGTCTATGATTAAGACATTTTTCGCCCCTGCCATGGGCTTTGCCGCGGGCTTTTCGTTTGGCACCACCTTTGCCATCACGGCATGCGGAGCCATGGGAGGTTTTGTGGTGTCTTATTTCTTTTGTGATTTTATCATGAAGACATTGATCAGGAGTAAAAAAACAAAAATCACCGCCCAGCAATTGAAAAAGGCAAGGAAGATAGTCACTTTCAAGAGAAATCATCCGGTGTGGCTTTTCGTGCCTTCCCTACCCCTGGTATCTATACCGATAATGGCTTTAATCGTCAGGAAATACTTCAAAAACAACAAGCCAGTGTTCGCATTGTCACTTTTGACAGTGACTTTTTTCGCACTGGCTGGTTGTTTCGCGTTTTCGCCTATACAATATCTGTAAGCGAACGTCCTTACATTTGGCAGAGGGCCGCGGCGCCTAAAATCGCCACCTCGTTGTCGGCAAGCTCCGAAACCCTTATATCCACTGTACCTTTATAGATGTTGAGCAGATGCTCCTCGAACGACTTGCGCAGAGGCTTCATCAGCACTTCGCCGGCATGCACAGGACCTCCCATCAGGAAGATGGCCTGAGGTGCCGAGAAAGTGACTGCGTTGGCCATGGCTATGCCGAGCAGATATCCCACATTTTCAAAAGTCTGTCTGCCGATAGGGTCGCCTGCATTGGCAGCGTCGCCTACCATCTTGGCCGAAAGTCTTTCGGCTGGAATGTCTTTCAGAATTCCGTCGTAAAGCGGACTCATCTCAATGAGTTCGCGGGTAGTGCGGCGTATGCCACGGGCCGAGGTGTAAGTTTCCAGACAGCCTTTTCTGCCGCATCCGCACTCTCTTCCGTTTATGATGATAATGGAATGGCCCAGTTCGCCTGCGGTGCTGGTTGAGCCCAGTATGAGCTTACGGTCGATGACTATGCCGCTGCCCACACCTGTGCCGAGGGTGAAGGTGATGAAATGGTCCAGATCCTTGGCTCCGCCGTAAATCATCTCGCCGTAGGCGGCTGCGTTGGCGTCGTTTGAAACCACGACCTTGGCGTCAATATACTGCTTCATCATCTCGGCCAACTTAACCTGACCCTTGAAGTTCAGGTTCGGGGCCTGGTCTATGCTGCCTGTGTAGTAATTGCCGTTAGGAGCGCCTATACCTATGCCCTCTATTTTGGTGACTTTGTTTTTCTGTAACAATCCTGTGATTTTCTGCGCCATGTCCCTGACATACAGCTCCGCATCCCAGTAATCGTCAGTGTGTAGATTGGCCTGATCGATGATTTTTCCGTCATCGCGAACCAGTCCGATATCGGTGTTTGTGCCGCCGATATCAACTCCAATTGAATAAGTGCCCTTCATATTCGTAAAATTTTTATTTCAAATTGTAGAATGTTGCTGCAAAGTTAAAAAGTTTTTTTTATCTTTGCGGTTTATTAGGGTAAATATTTTTTGTATGAAAAACGCTTATCGCGAATATAAATTTTTGAATCTCACAGGAGTGGCTGATGAGATCCGTAAGTATTGGGAAGAGAATAATGTTTTTGGAAAGAGTTTGGAAAACACCAAGAACGGCACAGCCTACGTGTTTTACGAGGGTCCGCCTTCAGCCAACGGCATGCCGGGCATACACCATGTGATGGCCCGTACCATCAAGGATACATTCTGCCGTTTCCAGACTTTGAAGGGCAAATATGTGAGCCGTAAGGCCGGCTGGGACACCCACGGACTGCCTGTGGAGCTCGGCGTTGAGAAGAAACTCGGCATCACCAAGGAAGACATCGGCAAGAAAATCAGCGTTGACGATTACAACCGCGCCTGCCGCGAGGAAGTGATGAAATATAAAGACCGCTGGGACGAACTCACACGCCAGATGGGCTACTGGGTCGACCTCAACAACCCTTACATCACCTTCACCAACGAATATATTGAGACTTTGTGGTTCCTGCTGAAAGACCTTTACAACAAGGGTCTGCTCTACAAGGGCTACACCATACAGCCATATTCACCGGCCGCCGGCACAGGCCTCAGCTCGCACGAGTTGAACATGCCCGGCTGCTACCGCGACGTGAAAGATCTCACCTGCGTGGCTATGTTCCGCTTGAAAGCCGAGCAGCGTAAGTTCGACAAGCTGCCATTCGGCGTCGATGTGAACTTCCACGACGTACAGATTGTGGCTTGGACCACAACACCTTGGACCTTGCCGTCAAACACAGCATTGGCAGTGGGTCCTGGCATAGAGTACAACCTCGTCAAGACAGTCAACCCGAACAACGGCGAGCAGATTTACATCATCATCGGAAAGCCGTTGATGTCATCTTTCTTCCCGCCAGAAGAAGAAAAGCCGAAGTTCGAAGACTGGAAAGTAGGCGACAAGAAGCTTCCTTACGAAGTTTTGGGTACCTGCAAGGGCAAGGACCTGGCAGGTCTCGACTACGAGCCTCTCATCCCATGGGTGAAACCTGACGGCGACGGATTCCGTGTGATCCCTGGCGATTACGTCACAACAGAGGACGGTACCGGCATAGTCCACATCGCTCCTACCTTCGGTGCCGACGATAACCGCGTGGCCAAGCAGACCAACATCCCGCCACTGCACCTCATCGACAAGGACGGCAAGGCTCAGCCTATGGTTGACAAGACTGGTAAGTTCTTCCTACTCGAAGACCTCGATCCGGAATGGGTTAAGACACATGTCGACGTTGAGGAATATGCAAAATACGCAGGCAAGTTCGTGAAGAACGCCTACGACCCGACTAAGACAGACAAAGATATATCACTCGATGTCGAAATCGTCATCATGCTGAAGGAACAGGGCAAGCTCTTCAAGAGCGAGAAACACACCCACAACTATCCTCACTGCTGGCGTACCGACAAACCTGTGCTCTACTACCCTCTCGACAGCTGGTTCATCAAGACAACAGCTCTGAAAGACCGTATGATAGAGCTCAACAAGACTATCAACTGGAAGCCTGAGGCAACCGGCAGCGGACGTTTCGGCAACTGGCTCGAGAACCTGGTCGACTGGAACCTCTCACGTTCACGTTACTGGGGCACCCCTCTCCCAATCTGGCGCACAGAAGACGGAAACGAGGAAATCTGCATAGGCAGCGTGGCTGAACTCAGAGAAGAAATCGAGAAATCTGTCAAGGCAGGCTTCATGAAGGACAACCCGTACAAATCGGACGATTACACAAAGTTCGACCTGCACCGTCCTTACATAGACGGAGTGGTTCTGTGCTCGGCAAGCGGCAAGAAGATGTTCCGTGAGCCTGACCTCATAGACGTTTGGTTCGACTCAGGCGCCATGCCTTACGCCCAGATACACTACATGGGTAAGCCAGGACAGCTCAACGACAAGACCTTCCCGGCCGACTTCATAGCCGAGGGCGTCGACCAGACACGCGGTTGGTTCTTCACCCTGCACGCCATAGCAACCATGTGCTTCGACTCGGTGGCATACAAGAACGTCATCTCCAACGGCTTGGTGCTCGACAAGAACGGCAACAAGATGTCCAAGCGCTTGGGCAATGCCGTCGACCCGTTCGGAGCCATCACAAAATATGGTGCCGACGCTGTGAGATGGTACATGATGACCAACTCTCAGCCTTGGGACAACCTGAAATTTGACGAGGAAGGAGTGGACGACGTGCGCCGCAAGTTCTTCGGAACACTGTACAACACCTACGCTTTCTTCGCCCTCTACGCCAACATCGACGGATTCGAGTACAAGGAAGCCGACATAGCATTCGAGAAACGTCCTGAGATAGACAGATGGATACTCTCAGAGCTCAACTCTCTCATCATCGAGGTTGAGAAAGACTACGAAAGCTACGAGCCGACCAAGGCCGGCCGCGCCATAGGCAATTTTGTGGACGCCCACCTGAGCAACTGGTACGTGCGTCTGTCACGCCGCCGTTTCTGGAAGAGCAACGGCTCTGACGACAAGACCTCGGCCTATCAGACACTGTACACCTGCCTCGACACCCTGGCACGCCTCATCTCGCCTATAGCTCCGTTCTTCAGCGATCAGCTTTACCGCGACCTCAACGCAGTGACACATCGCGACAGCGCTGAATCGGTGCATCTGACCAAGTTCCCGAAGGTAAACGAAAAATTCATCGACAAGAAACTTGAGGAGCGCATGGAGATGGCACAGCTGGTGGCATCTATGGTGCTTTCACTCAGAAAGAAAGCCAACATCCGCGTGCGTCAGCCATTGTCAAGAATAATGATTCCGGTGCTCAGCGACGAGATGAAGCAGCAGCTTGAGAAGGTGGAAGGCCTCATTCTTTCGGAAGTGAACGTAAAGCAGGTGGAATACCTCACAGGTGAGCTCAACATACTGGTGAAGAAGGTCAGACCTAACTTCGCCTCTCTGAAGACCCGCTACGCCAAGCTGATGGGTCAGCTCACCAAGTACTTCAACGGCATGAGCCAGGAGGACATCCGCAACTTCGAGAAGAACGGCGGAGCCAATATCACAGTAGACGGACAGGAAGTCAACCTCATACTTGAAGACGCCCTTATCACCACCGAAGACATCCCGGGTTGGACAGTGACCACCCAGGACAACATGACAGTTGCCCTCGACATCACCATCACCCAGGAGCTGTTTGAGGAAGGTCTGGCACGTGAAATCATCAACCGCGTGCAGAACATGCGTAAGGAAAGCGGCCTTGAGGTGACCGACAAAATAGTCCTCAGCATTGAAAAGAACGCCGACATCATGAAGCCGGTGGAGCGTTTCGGAGAATACATCTGCTCCGAGACCCTCGCCACACTCGAGATGGTCGACAAGCTCGACAATGTGGAGGCACAGGAGCTGGTTGATAAGGTCAGCGCCAAGATTGCAATAAGAAAGAACTAAATATTATGAGTATGGAAGTTAACAATACAGAGAAGACCAGATACTCTGACGAGGAACTGGAGGAATTCAAGGCTTTGATCAACGAGCGTCTGGCCCAGGCCCGCAAGGATTTGGCCTTATTGCAGGAAAATATAGCCAACGGAGACAATTCCGACGACACCGCCCCTACCTTCAAGATTTTGGAAGAAGGTGCCGCAGTGTTGTCAAAAGAGGAAAACAGCGCTTTGGCGGTGCGTCAGGCCAAGTACATCCAGAACTTGGAGAACGCCCTTATCCGCATCGAGAACAAGACATACGGCATCTGCCGCGTGACAGGGAAGCTTATTCCTAAGGAGCGTCTGCGCGCCGTGCCTCACGCCACACTCAGCGTGGAGGCTAAGATGAATCAGAACAAGAAGAAATGAAAAAGCCTCTGATTGTCATATTTCTGATACTTTTGCTTGACCAGGTATCGAAGATACTTGTCAAGACAACCATGGCAATCGGAGAGGCTATCCCGGTATTCGGGAAGTGGTTTTACATTCTGTTCATCGAGAACAACGGCATGGCCTTCGGCTGGGAGATTTCCGGAGCCTGCTGGGGCAAGCTTTTCTTGAGTCTGTTCCGCATTGTGGCTGTGGTATTCCTTTTCTGGCTGCTCTTCAAACTGGTGAAGAAAGGCGTGAAATTCGGGCCGTTGTTCGGCATCTCGCTGATTATAGCGGGAGCCTTGGGAAACATAATTGACGGCATGTTCTACGGATTGATATTCGACTATGCCGGATTTATGCAGGGAAGAGTGGTCGACATGCTGTATTTTCCGCTGTTCACCTTCCCGGAATGGGTGCCAATGCTGGGTGGAGAGATATTTTTCAGCCCGGTGTTCAACATAGCCGACAGCGCTATAACGATAGGAATAGTTTATTTGATAATCTTCCAGTGGAGTTTTATCAAGAATTTTGAGAAAATTATAGGAGGTAAACAAGATAATGGAGAAAGAAATTAAAGGTCGTATAGTACAGATCATAGGACCTGTCATCGACGTAGTTTTTGAAGATGAAAAGCACCTGCCGAACCTTTTGGACGCCCTTGAAATCACACGTCCTAACGGCGACAAACTCATCACCGAGGTACAACAGGACATTGGTGAAAACACTATGCGTACCATCGCCATGGATTCCACCGACGGCCTGCGCCGCGGCATGGAGGTGCGCAGCCTCGGACATCCTATTACCATGCCTACCGGCGATCAGGTGAAAGGACGTCTGTTCAACGTCATAGGTGACAGCATCGACGGCCTGAAAACTGTTGAGTCGAAGAAACGCAACAGCATTCACCGCGACCCTCCAAAATTTGAAAACCTCTCAACAAAACAGGAGATTCTGTTCACTGGTATCAAGGTCATCGACCTTATCGAGCCTTACGCAAAGGGCGGTAAGATCGGTCTGTTCGGCGGCGCCGGCGTGGGCAAGACAGTGCTCATCATGGAGTTGATCAACAACATCGCCAAGCTGTACTCGGGCATGACAGTGTTTGCCGGCGTGGGCGAGCGCACACGTGAGGGTAACGACCTTCTCCGCGATATGATAGGCTCTGGCGTTATCAAATACGGTAAGGAGTTCCAGGAAGAGATGGCCAAAGGCAACTGGCCTCTGGACAAGGTTGACTACGAAGAACTCGGCAATTCTCAGGCCACCCTGGTGTTCGGTCAGATGAACGAGCCACCAGGAGCAAGAGCCCGCGTCGCTTTGTCGGGACTTACCATGGCAGAATATTTCCGTGACGGCGACGGCGAGACAGCCGGCCGTGACATCATGTTCTTCATCGACAACATCTTCCGTTTCACTCAGGCCGGTTCTGAGGTGTCAGCTCTGCTGGGACGTATGCCTTCGGCCGTGGGTTACCAGCCTACTCTGGCTTCGGAAATGGGTTTGATGCAGGAACGTATCACCTCAACCAAGAGCGGATCCATCACCTCAGTGCAAGCTGTGTATGTGCCTGCCGACGACCTTACCGACCCGGCACCGGCCACAACCTTCGCGCACTTGGATGCCACCACAGTGTTGAGCCGTAAGATTGCCGAGCTGGGTATCTACCCTGCCGTCGACCCTCTCGACTCAACATCGCGTGTTCTCTCTCCGGACATCGTAGGCGAAGAGCATTACAAAACCGCCCAGAGAGTGAAGAGCATTCTTCAGAGATATAAGGAATTGCAAGACATCATCGCCATTCTCGGTATGGACGAGTTGTCGGAGGAAGACAAGCTCATAGTGCAACGCGCACGCCGTGTGCAGCGCTTCCTGTCGCAGCCGTTCGCAGTGGCCGAACAGTTTACGGGCATGAAGGGCGTCACCGTCAAGATTGAAGATACCATCAAGGGATTCAACATGATTATGGACGGTGAGGTCGACCAGTACCCGGAGTCGGCATTCAACTATGTCGGCACCATTGAGGAAGCCATAGAGAAAGGTAAGAAGATGTTGGAGGAAAACAAGGAGTAAGCCATGTTGTTGGAAATAACATCACCCGAAAAGAAGATTTTCAGCGGCGAGGCCAACCTGGTGCAGCTGCCGGGCAGCGACGGCTTGTTCGAGATTCTGCACAACCACGCCCCTATGATAGCAGCCCTCGGTACAGGTCGCATAAAAATGGAAGGCACCGATGGCAAGTTGCAGTATTTCGACATCAAGGGAGGGGTTTGTGAAGTGAAGGATAATGTGATTTTGGTGTTGTCGGAATAAAAAATAGCCATTAGCCATTAGTTATTAGCCATTAGCTATTAGATTATTAACATTTTAAAATATAATAACATGGAATTGAAAGGTTCGAAAACAGAAGCCAATTTGATGGCAGCATTTGCAGGCGAATCGCAGGCAAGAAACAAATACACCTACTACGCATCAAAGGCGCGTAAGGAAGGTTACAATCAGATTGCCGACATCTTTGAAGAGACGGCTAACAACGAAAGAGAGCACGCCAAAATCTGGTTCAAGCTCTTACACGAAGGCGAGGTGCCGGATACAATGACCAACTTGAAAGACGCCGCTGAAGGCGAAAACTACGAGTGGACCGACATGTACGCCGGTATGGCCAAGACCGCCCGCGAGGAAGGTTTCACCAAAATCGCGGCATTGTTCGAGATGGTGGCGAAAATTGAGAAAGAACACGAGGAGCGTTATCGCAAATTGTTGAAGAACATAGAGGACGGCATCGTCTTCTCACGCGATGGCGACATGGTGTGGCAGTGCGCCAACTGCGGTCACATCGTGATTGGCAAGAAGGCCCCGCAAATTTGCCCTGTATGCAACCATCCGCAGGCATATTTCCAGATTAAGGCTGAGAATTATTAGTCTTTAGTCCTTAGTCTTTAGTCTTTAGACGTTAGTAGAGACGCCATAGTATGACGTCTCTACAATTTTTTGTATTTTTGTCGCCGAAAACGAAATGTATTCTTAACAAGATAATTAAAGAATGAAAAAAACAAAATTTTCATTAGTAGTCATTATGCTGTGTATCAGCGTATTAGCTTTCGCACAAGAGAAAAAGAACAACTGGATTCCGAAGGTCTCCGGCTTCGCACAGTTTCGTTTCGATGCGAACTTCGACAATGATTTCAAACTGATGAACGACTCGTTTCGTTTCCATCGTGTTTGCCTGAGTCTTTCGGGTAATCTGACCGAGAAACTCACTTGGATGATAAGCGGCGATTTCGTGAGGCAACCCATGCTGGTAAACGCAATCGTCAAATATGATTTCTGCGATGCCTTTGCTATACAGGCAGGACAGTTCAAGACGCCTTTCACAATCGAAAACGATCTGAACCCGGCATTCGGCTGCGAGATTTTCGACTATGGCTCAGCCATCAAAGAGCTTGTGGGATATGAATTCAGCTATATCTCCCCCCTCGGTGCTCTCGGTTGCGATATAGGTGTGATGGCAAGCGGAAAACTGGCAAACAATGTCATTGAATATAAAGCCGGTATCTTTAACGGCAACGGCATAAATAATATTGACAACAACAATAATAAGATTTTCGTCGGCCGTCTGGATTTCCATCCGATAAAAAGTCTGACATTATCAGGTTCAATTCGTAACGGCAACTATTATTGCGACACTATTAATAAAGGTGTGTTCAACCGTTGGAGTATTGGCGCCCAGTTCAAAAACGACAGATTAGTCATCCGCTCGGAATATATCGGTGCTGAAACAGGAAAAGAGATTCAATATTCATCTCATGTGAAAAACTACAGTTTTTACGCAGTGGCCGGATATTGGTTCAAAATCTGCAAAGGCAAACAGAAAATCATGCCTGTATTGCGTTACGACCGCGTTGGTGCAGGCACAGCTTTTAATGAAGATGCCGTAAACTATTATACCGCCGGTATTTATTATTTGCCGATACCACAATTTAATTTTAAGCTCGACTATCAATATATAAATTGGAGTAACAGCGAGGAAGATCATCATATCGTAGCAATTTTAAACTATAGATTTTAATAGGGTTTTCATGGAAAATTCTCCTACGGGGGAAATTTTTTTTAAAAATAGTAAAAGCTTTTACTTTTTTTGTATTTTTGCACCGAAAACGAAAAGAATTATTAACAAAATCTTTAAACATGAGAAAAACAAGATTTACATTGCTGGCTATTATGCTGTTTGTCAGCGTGTTAGCTTTTGCACAAGAGAAAGTTGACAGGACTCCGAAGATTTCAGGATTTGTCCAGGGCATGTATGAGGCTAATTTCAACAGTGACTTCGACCTCACTACAAACACATTCAGGATGCGCCGTGTACGTATGTCGATTGACGGCAATCTCACCGAAAAGTTGTCGTACAAGATTCAGGGAGACTTCCTTAATTCTCCAATGCTTGTCGACGCATATTTAAAATACACTTTCTGTGACGCTTTTGCAATTCAGGCGGGTCAATTTAAGATTCCGTTCACTATGGAGACAGCCATGAACCCTGTCAACCTTGAGTTTTACGACTATGGAGAGGTCATAACCAAGCTTGTGGGATACAACGATGTTTGCGGTGTTGGCAAACTCGGTCGTGACATCGGTGTCATGGCATCTGGCAAGCTATTCAAGGTGGAGACCAACGGCAAGGGCTTCCATCTCTTGGAGTATGCTGTCGGCGTGTTCAACGGCAACGGCACCAACGTGGTTGACAACAACAATCGCAAGGACATTGCGGGCCGCATCGAGTTCCATCCGTGGCTCAAGGAGCTCACCCTCACCGGTTCCATCTATAACGGAGAGTTCCTCAATACCAATAACGACACCAAGGGTGCTCGCAACCGTTACAGCGGCGGTCTCCAGTTTAAAAACGAGTCACTTATCATCCGTTCAGAGTTTGTGGCAGGCGAAACAGGTGTCAACGACACTATCAGCAACTACAACAGCAACGGTCTCTATGCCGTGGCAGGATACAACTTCAAATTAGGCAAAGAGAAGTCTCAAGTCCTCATGCCGGTGTTGCGTTATGACCGTTTCAACGGCGACACCGACATCGACAAGGGCGCCAAGGACACCTACAGCGTCGGCATCAGCTACTGGCCATGGAAGTTTCTCAACATGAAGCTTGATTACAGTTATATCAAGCCTGAAGCTGGCAAAGAATCACACCGCATTGTTGCGATGATAAATTATAAATTCTAAATTTAAAGATTAATATTATGTCTAAAGACTTATTGAAAAAAGAAGACTGGTTGGCGGTGTGGATCGGCTTCATCGTCATCGCTATAGCCTGCGTGTCGGTTTTGACCGGTTGGTTTGACTTTTCAGCCTTAAAATTCGGCACATGGCATTGGTGGGAAAACGTAGAAGAGAAGAAATCGCTCGCCTCACAGTTCGGCAACGGCACCTTCTGGATTAAGTTGTTACGTACCTTCTTAGTAACAGGAGTTTTGTTCGGCATTGGCATCAAGCTGCAGGGCGAGAAACTCAGCAAGTTCATCCCTGCATACCTTGTTTTATTCGTCATCTGTATAATTGTCAGGATGATAAGCGCCGAATTTACACTCAAGATGTACCTCGAGTGGGCATTCTGGGCATTGCTCATCGGATTGTTGATTTCCAACACCGTCGGCACGCCTGAATGGCTGAAACCGGCAATACGCACTGAGTTTTACATCAAGACCGGTTTGGTCATAATGGGATTTTCGGTATTGTTCAGCAACATCTATAAATTTGCCGGTTACGGTCTCGGCATCGCTTGGATTGTGACTCCTATCGTCATCATCTTCATGTGGTGGTTTGGCACCAAGGTGTTGAAAATCGACAACAAACCTTTGGTTATCACATTGGCTTCAGCCACTTCGGTGTGCGGAACATCGGCCGCCATCGCCACAGGAGCCGCCGCAAAGGCTAAGAAAGAAGACCTCTCGTTGGCAATCTCAATCTCCATTATCTTCACTATTTTGATGATGGTGTTTGAGCCTATGATCATCCGTTGGGCAGGCATGAACCAGATGATGGGCGGTGCGCTCATCGGAGGCACAGTCGACTCGACCGGCGCTGTGGTGCTTGCCGGCAGCGCCCTCGGTGAGGAAGCCGAGCAGGTGGCATCGATGGTGAAGATGATTCAGAACATTCTCATAGGTTTCATCGCCTTCTTCGTGGCGGTATTCTTCGCCTTGAAGGTCGACAAGACCGGCGACAAGAGTGTCGGCGCAGGCGAAATCTGGACACGTTTCCCGAAGTTCATCATAGGTTTCTTCGTGGCATCGCTGGTAGCATCGTTCGTCATCATGCCGTTGACCAGCGGCGCAGAGGTGAAGGCCATCAACGGAGTGCTCGACCAATATAAGAACTGGGCTTTCGTGCTCGCATTCACCAGCATCGGATTGGACACCAACTTCAAGACTCTCTTCAAGCAGATGCAGGGTGGTAAGGTGTTGTGGCTGTACATAGTCGGACAGTTGTTTAACATACTGTTGACGCTGTTCGCCGTATGGTTCCTGCTCTCAGGAGTGGTGTTCGATGTCCCGAATCTCGATTTGTTCAAATAAATGAGTCGTAATAACACTATTTTCAAGGTGATTACCATCGTTGTGGTGGTAGTCACCTTGTCTTTGGCAGGCTGGATCATGGCCAACAGGTTTGGCTTGGTGGAAGGCTATGACTTTGGCGCGGGAGCTTATTATTACGCCGACATCCCGACGGAGCAGTACTCTGAAATCATCAACGAGGACGCTTACCAGCCCACGACACCGAAGTGGATATACTACGTTTTGTTCTTTGCCTGGGGCTGGCTGATGTGGCGTCTTTGGCTCTGGGTTGAAGGGCGCAACAACAACAGCAAAAAATAAATTTTTGCGATTCAGTAGTTTGTATTGAAAAAAGTTATATTTTTGCAGTCCCAAAACAGGGTATCATGGCCGAGTGGCTAGGCGAAGGTCTGCAAAACCTTTTACGGCGGTTCGATTCCGTCTGGTACCTCAAAGCGCCGACCGAACGGTCGGCGCTTTTTTAGTGCGTAAGGTGCAGAAGATTGTCGTTAGATAGTCTGGAATTTTCATCCCTATAATTAATGATGCATCTTATTGGAAAAACATTATTAATAATGATGCAAACACTTAGTTTTTCTCCGTATTTTTGCAACGTGAGAAAAAGGTTATAATGACTACACTCGATAAACTTGAAATAGGACAATCGGCACGCATAATAACGGTTGGGGGAAAAGGCGACAGACGCCAGCATTTCCTTGACATGGGCGTGATTCCGGATGCCATCATTAAGATTATAAAATACGCTCCACTGGGCGACCCTATGGAGGTGCTCATCCACGGTTATTCGCTCACTTTGCGCAAAGCCGACGCCACTCTCATCAAGGTGGAGCCATCCGAAGAGGAGACTGTTTCGCCGACAAATCAGGAAAAGATTTACAGCAGGGCCTTGCACGACCATAACTCTCACCCTGGTATAGGTGAGGCGGGTATTTATCATGACAAAAACCACGAGACTCCCCTGCCTAAAGGCACTACCCTCACCTTCGCCCTTGCCGGACAACAGAACTGCGGCAAAACCACACTGTTCAACGAGCTGACAGGCGCCAAGCAGCATGTGGGCAATTTCCCGGGCGTCACAGTCGACCGCAAAGACGGCGTCATCAAAGGCAACGCCGACACTTTGGTCACCGACCTGCCGGGCATATATTCACTTTCGCCATACACCAAAGAGGAAATAGTGTCGCGCGACTTCATCATCAACGAGAAGCCCAACGCCATCATCAACATAGTCGACGCCAACAATATAGAGCGCAACCTCTACCTCACCATGCAGCTGATGGAGCTGGGCATGCCTATGGTGCTGGCTCTCAACATGATGGACGAGGTGCGTAACAACGGAGGTTCCATTCTCGTCAACGAGATGGAGAAGATTCTGGGCCTGCCTGTGGTGCCTATCTCAGCAGCCAAACACGAAGGTATATCGGAACTGGTCGACCACGCTTTGCACATCGCCAAGTATCAGGAAGCTCCTGTACGTCAGGACTTTTGCGACAAAGACGATCATGGCGGCGCGGTCCACCGTTGCCTGCACAGCATAATGCACCTCATCGAAGACCACGCCCAGCGTGCAGGCATTCCGGTGCGTTTTGCGGCCTCGAAGCTGGTGGAAGGCGACAAGATAGTGCTCAAAGCCCTGAAACTCGATCAAAACGAAGAGGAAACCCTCGAACACCTCATAGTGCAGATGGAGGGTGAACGCGGCATGGACCGCGCCGCCGCCATGGCCGACATGCGTTTCACTTTCATCAAAAGGCTGTGCCAGGAGACCGTGGTTAAGCCCAAGGAAAGCAAAGAATACTGCCGCAGCCGCAGCATAGACCGCATACTCACCGGCAAATGGACAGCCATACCCATCTTCATACTGGTGATGGTTGCCATCATCTGGCTTTCTATAGACGCTCTGGGAGCTCCTCTGCAGGACTGGCTCGACCAAGGCATCACCTGGCTCGCCGGCGTCACCGGAGCCGCTCTGATGCGCTGGGACGTAACGCCGGCGGTGCAGTCGCTCGTTGTCGACGGCATATTCGGAGGCGTGGGCAGCGTGCTCAGCTTCGTGCCCATCATCATACTGTTGTTCTTCTTCCTCAGCTTGCTTGAAGACAGCGGCTACATGGCCCGCGTGGCCTTTGTCAGCGACAGCTTCCTGCGTCGCATAGGCCTCACCGGACACAGCATAGTGCCTATGCTCATAGGTTTCGGATGCACGGTGCCGGCCGTTATGGCCACCCGCACCCTGCAGTCCACCCACGACCGCTGGCGCACCATACTGCTGACGCCTTTCATGAGCTGTTCGGCAAAAATCCCGATTTACGGCTTTTTCGCAAGCTATTTCTTCCCCGGTCACGGCGGACTGGTGCTGATATCGCTATATCTGCTCGGCATAACAGTGGGAATAATCACTGCCTTGTTCACCAAATGGCTGGGCAAGCAGAAAGACGTGGCTCCTTTCGTGATGGAGCTGCCCAACTACCGCATGCCAAGCGCTAAAAACGTCGGCCATCTGCTGTGGGACAAGACCTACGACTTCGTGCAGCGCGCTTTCACCGTCATCTTCCTCGCCACTCTGGTGATTTGGTTCCTTCAGACCTTCGATTTCCATTTCAATATGGTTGAAAACGGCGAAGGCAGCATCTTGGCGAGCATAGCCGGCTGGGTAGCGCCTCTGTTCCGTCCTATCGGACTCGGCAACTGGCAGATAGTAACCGCCCTGATTAGCGGATTCCTGGCCAAGGAAAGCGTGGTAGCCACCCTTGAGGTGCTGGGCGCCATGCCTTTGTTCACCGTGGCGACAAGCGTCTCCATGCTGGTGTTCTGCCTGCTCTACACCCCCTGTGTGGCAGCCATGGCATCGGTAAAACGTGAGCTGGGTACCAAATGGATGTTGTTCATCATACTGTTCCAGTGCGTCATAGCCTGGGTAGTGGCATTTATCGCATACACAATAGCCTTATCACTGATATGAACATAGCGACAGTCATAGTGTTGACAGTGGTTGCCGCTCTGGTGGCGGTGGCAGTGACTACTTTGCAAAGAGGCAAAGGCAACTGCTCCTGCGGCAGCGTGAGTGCAAAAAAATGCAATAATTGCAATACTGTATCTTGTCCTTTTAAACGTTAATCTCCGCAAGGCAATCCTTGCACAGACAATCCGTATAGTTTTCCTTCAGAAATGCCTTGGCGCGGTCGCTGAGGCGCACTGTCACGCACCAGCAGTCTATAGAATGCACGCATTCGAACTCTTTTCCGCAACGTGGACAGATCTTTTTCATAACTATTTGATTATTATACGTTCAGTCAAGGTTTTTTCACCGCAATTGACACGGATGAAGTAGACACCCGGTTCCATATCCGACACGTTGATTTCCGTTTCGGCTGTCGACAACACCATCTGACCAGTGACGTTGAATAACTCAACGCCGAGTACAGAGGCTGTGCTTTTCATTTCCACACGGATGAAATCTGTTGCAGGGTTAGGATAAACCGCCATGCTGATTTGGTTTTCTCCTATACCGTCCGGCACGAAATTAATGGTCACATTAACTTCGAAATCAACGTAAAGACCGTTCGATGTAGCGCGAAGCACAAGTTTTGCCTCACTTTCTTCTCTCGAAAGACGTGTCAGGCTCAGCATCTTGTCGTTCACTGTTGCCGAAAGTTCTGTTTCGTTCGAATTTGAAACCAAACTGTAAACTATGTTCTCATCCGGATTGTCAGGGTCGGTGGCAACGCCGTCAAGATTGATTTCTATAACCTCAGGATATTCAGTGAATACCACGTCTTCAACCGGATTGACAATATATGGCGGCTCATCCTGCGGTGCAGGATAATGAGCGATGTCATGAATCACTCCGACAGCGTCCAGGTCGAAACCGCCTGAAGCGAAGGCTGTAGGCCAAGGGTCGTTGACAGGATGTCCCTCTGAGTCGTAGGTGGCATATAGCGGATCTATACATCCGACAACGTCAATCACGCGCACATAGACTATGTTGTCCTTGTTGAGCAACGGGCTGTCCTCCACCTCGTCCAAGTCGAACGGAGTGCCGTAAAAGGCACCGTACTTGCCGGCGAAATTATGAATCTGTGCCGGATCCATGGTCGCGAAACCGCCCAGCTGAGTCTCAGTCTGTACGTTGGTGATTGCCGGAAAACGGAAGAAGTTCTCGCCGTCCGAGCTGACTTCCACAAAGGCTATCTCGAGGAACCATAAGTTACCACTCTTGAAACCGTTTTCAAACACGGCAAAGTCAGGACCTTCCCTGTTGCAGATAGGCGAAGCGAATGTCAAAGTCGCATAGCCGCCGTCACCCAGGCAGGTCACGCCGTATGTGCCTTCAGGGGCGCCCAAGGCGTTTTCCGCCGGCCAACCATCACCTGCCAGACCCGCACTGGGATTGGAGATGTTCATAGGTCCGCGCTCGACTTCAACACCTGTAGCCCATCCTATGAAAGCAGATGAGTCGGCATGCATAGCCGTGGTGCCGGGCTGGTCCTGTGCGGGAGCGAACTGCGCCCACAATGCCACCGGCACCAAAGCCATCAATAAAACTAAAAGTTTTTTCATTTTACAATGAGTTTAGTTGTCTTGGCAGCGCTCTCACTTCTCACTGTGACGAAGTAAACGCCCGATTCCAGACTTCTGACGTCAACCACCGATTCAACTGTGGTCAGCACCATGCGGCCCATTGCGTCGTAAATCTCAACACGCTGGATGTTCTCTGAGTTGACATACAACACTTCTGTTGCAGGGTTAGGATAAACTGAAAGCATTGAAGCCTCAACCTCGTTAACATCATCGTAGATTGATACCGGCTCAACTGGGGTTTCCCAAACGTAAACCCAAGGAGCAATCTCTGTACCTATGGTGTAGTCACCCCATTTCACGAAGTCACCGTCGACCACTGTCTGCTCGTCAAAGGTGAACCATGACTGAATACCGTTCACATTGTACATGGCGTTATAACCATAAAGTTCATATTGGACTTCCTTGTTATTGAATGTGAGGTCTGTAAGCATGTAGCCGCCCCATGAAGACGGTTCGTCTGCAAAAGCGAAGCGAAGGTCAACCTCAGCTATAGCTTCCATCATTTCTTTGATTGTGACGCTTTCGGCATCGAATTTGTAACCCCAAGCAAAGCAGACATCTTCAGGGTCAGCGAAGTTAACTGCAAACACAGCCTCGTTTTCGCCTTCGCCAATCCAATAAACCACATCATCAAAGTCTATCATAGCCTCTTCAGCTATTGCATAAACCGGAGCCACTTCCTTTTCCCAAACGTAGACGTAGTTGACAGGATCAACCAAAGTGCCGCAATAGGTGTCGCCCATCTTGACATATTCGCCATCGGCTACTGTAGCGACATCAAAGGTTTCCCATGATGAATTGCCGTTAATCAGAAATGCCACCCACATCTGTTCTGTAAGACTCAGATCGAGCACACCGTCATTGAAATGCATGTCGACGAGCCAGCCTGCCTCTGTTGCTTCATAGCTGAAACGGTAGTCGACAGCAGCGATGTCGTCCATGATAGTTTTAATTGTCACTGTCTCAGGAGCGAAACGGTAGCCCCATGCCAATGCTGTGTCAGGCTCTGCCCAGTTGGCGATGAAAACAGCTTCATTCTCACCCTCGCCAATCCAGAATTTTATGTTGGCCGGGTCGATTGTCGCATCTTGCTGAGCGAAAAGGTTGGTCGTGAAAAGACCGAAAATTCCCATAAGGAACAAAACAGTAAATTTTTTAACCATAGTTAAGATTTTTAAGGTTTAATAATAATTTAATTACCTCAAAACCTCGTGGAAAAACGTTGGTATGCCTTAAAAATAAGGAGAAGCCAGCTTTTATCCCGAAAGCTTTGTTAACGATAGATGGCAGGTCTTCTGACTTACTCCCTAAGGTCTGCCGCCTTCCCGAAACAGTAAGTTTCAGTGGCATTTTGGCAGATTTTAAGAGCTTACAGCAGCGGGAACTGTCCGGGATTTCCACCCGATTCCCTATTAAGCCTCATCGGCACCAAATATCGGTGCAAAAATACAAAAAAAGTTTGCTTACGCAAACTTTTTTAGTCTTTAGTCTTTAGTCTTTAGTTTTTAGTCTCTAGTACTAATGACTAGCGACTAACGACTAAAGACTATGATTCTAATTCTACTGAAACCGACTCCATTTTACCACCTAGCGGCGGATTCATTTTCCTAACCTTCACCCAGGCGTACGACACCGCCGGGAAAGCCTCTTTGACGGCATTCAGAATCCTCCGGCCAACGTTTTCCAACAGATTCGAGGAAACCATCATCTCGCGTTTCACTACGGCGTAAACTTCCTGATAGTTGACTGTATCGTCAAGATTGTCAGACATTTCCGCCTTCGATGTGTCGACTTCCATGCTCAAGTCCACGTTGAACCAAGTCCCTATCTTGCGCTCCTCCTCGAAGCAGCCATGATAGGCGTAGAACTCCATTTTTTCTATTGAAATGATTGCCATATAAGTCTTTAGTTTTTAGTCTTTAGACGACTAAAGACTTTATTCCTTTTTCGATACGTTTCAACGCTTCATCTTTTCCAATCAATGCAAGGATTTCATGGATGTGCGGGCCTTTACCGGCACCGACGAGCATCAAACGGAGACCGTTCATCACAGGTCCCATGCCAAGTTCGTTGCTTGTAATCCATTCGTTCAAAACCTTGTCGATGTTCTCAGCGCTGAAATCGTCGATATTCTTTATCACTTCCGAAGCCTGGCGCATCAAATCCGCCGAGTTTTCCTTCCAGCGTTTCTTCACTGTCACCTCGTCGTAAGTTGTAGGTTCTTCAAAGAAGAAGAAGCTCTGGTCCCACATCTCCTTCACAAAGTTGACACGGTCCTTCACCAAGGCAGCCACCTTTGTAACATATTCAATGTCAGCGTCTATGTTCTTTTCGGTCTTAAGCCATTCCTTATATTCCTCGCCGACTTGCTCTGGTGAGCGGCGCATCAGATATTCATGGTTGAACCATTTTGCTTTCTCAACGTTGAAGCGTGCTCCCGACTTGCTGCAGTGGTCGAACGAGAACGCCTGAATCAGCTCGTCCATCGAGAAGATTTCCTGTTCTGTGCCAGGGTTCCAGCCAAGAAGTGCCAACATGTTGATGAAGGCCTCGGCATAGTATCCCGACTGCTTGTAACCCGATGAAATCTCGTGAGTCTCAGGATTCTCCCATTGCATAGGAAACACTGGGAATCCAAGGCGGTCACCGTCGCGTTTGCTGAGCTTGCCGTTACCGTCCGGCTTGAGCAGCAACGGAAGGTGAGCGAACTCAGGAGCCTCCCATCCGAAAGCCTCGTACAGCAACACGTGCAATGGCATTGATGGCAGCCATTCCTCACCGCGGATCACATGTGAGATCTTCATCAGATGGTCGTCGACTATGTTAGCCAGGTGATAAGTAGGCATGCCGTCCGACTTGAACAGAACCTTGTCGTCCAAAGTGTTGGTGTTCACCTTGATGTCGCCGCGTATGATGTCGTGCATCTCCACCACACGATTTTCAGGCATCATGAAACGAACGGTGTAAGGAGTGCCGTTGCCAAGCAGCTCATCCACCTCATCTTTGGTCATTGTCAACGAGTTACGCAGCTCCTGACGGCTCTCTGCATTGTAGATGAAGGTCTTTTTCTGCGCCTCAGCCTCTTTGCGGAGGTTGTCGAGTTCCTCTGCAGTGTCGAATGCGTAGTAAGCCCAACCCTTGTCGATGAGCTCGTCGCTGTATTGTTTGTAGAGATGCTTGCGGTTGCTCTGTTTGTAAGGGCCGTAAGGGCCACCCACTATGTCGCTTTCGTCGAACTTTATGCCGCACCAGTCGAGCGATTTTATGATATATTCCTCAGCGCCCGGCACAAAACGTGTCTGGTCGGTATCCTCTATGCGCAGCAGCATCTTTCCACCGCTTTGCTTGGCGAAAAGGTAGTTATACAATGCCGTTCTCACGCCTCCTATATGCAACGGTCCTGTCGGACTTGGAGCAAAACGTACTCTTACTTCTTTCATTTCTCAAAAATTTTTGCAAAAATAGTAAAATCTCACGCAGATTGCACAGATTTTCACAGATTTTCTATTCCTTAACAATCATTTTACAACCAACCGCACCAAACCGCACCCTTTTTTTCTTGACATGTTTCGCAAATTGAAATAGTTTTGCGGGGACGCTTAATAATTTTACACCTGATTAATCACTGTTTGATAAGACAAGCCTAGAAAACCACGGCTTTCTCGAGATTGGCGTTCAAATAGTGATTAATCTAACTGTATTTAAATTTAAAACCGTCATCTGCAAACTTTTTCGTATCTTTGCAAGTTTATACATTAGTATAATGGCAAACTCTGCATTGATATCGAAAATTGAGCGCTTCATCAGGAAGTTCTATCTTAACCGCCTCATTCAAGGCGTGCTGATAGGATTGGCCTTGATGATAGCTTTGTTTTTGATTGTCAACGGAATAGAGTATTTCTCCTGGCTCCCGCAAAAAGGCCGACTCGTACTTTTAACGCTTTTCATCCTCGGCACACTGTTTGTCGCCATTTTTTACTTCGGTATCCCCATCATCAACCTTATCCGCTTCCGCAAGAAGATGTCAGACGAACAGGCTGCAGTCATCATTGGAAAATTCTTCCCTGAAATAAGCGACAAACTGCTTAATACCATACAGCTTTCGGAAGATTTTTCGAAGAATTCCGACAACGAACTGCTTGCAGCAACAATAGAGCAGCGCACCGAACATCTGAAGCCTATCAACTTCTCCGATGCGGTCAACCTGAAAGAGAACTACAAATATCTTAAAATATTCGGATTGGCTTTTGCAGTATTGGCTTTGCTGATAATTTTCCTTCCGGATTTCACAAAGAAGCCGGCCGAGCGCATACTCAACTATTCGCAGGAATACGTGAAACCCCTACCCTTCCAGGTCGAGCTTTCAGCCACAGAACTTGAGGTTGCACAGGGCAAAGACGCTGAATTCAGAATACGTGTCACTGGCGAACGCCTTCCGGACGCGTTTTATATAAAGGGCACTTCAGGCGTTCGCCTGATGAACCGCCTTAACAACAACGACTTCCGTTTCGTGTTCAAAAACATGCACCAGAGCGAGGACTTTTACGTGGAAGGCGGCGACTACCGCAGTCAGACGGTACATCTGTTGGTAAGGCCCAATCCGACCATGCTGTATTACGAGACAAAGCTGACCTTCCCGCGCTACATTCACCGCAAAAGCGAGACGCTCAGCGGCAAGACGCGCATCATGGTCCCGCAGGGAACAGGAGTGGAATACACCTTCCATACCAGGGATGTTGATTCCATACTGATAACCTTTCCCTCAAATTCAAACGATGTACAAACCCGCTTGATTAAGTCAGAATCAGGCGATTACGTTTATAATCTGCGGGCCCTGCAATCCACAAAATTCAACGCTACACTTTACAACAACTGGGGAGTCTCCGACCCTATCATGTTTACTGTCGACGTGATACCGGATGCCTATCCAGACATTCAGGTGCAGAATTTCCACGAGGATTTCTCCAAGCAGACCTATTATTCGGGCCTCATTGCCGACGACTACGGCTTCACCAAGCTGCTTTACCATTTCGAGGTTGACGGAAAGCCTCAGCAGTCGTTTGTGCGTGAAATAGCCATCGACAGGCGCAACACCCGCAACTCCTTCTATTACAGTGTTGATATCGATACACTTACACTCTACCGTGGAGATGAGATTAAGGCTTATTTCGAGATTTTCGACAACGACGGCATCAACGGTCCGAAGGCCAAGCGCTCAGAGGTGTTTTACCTTATGCTGCCTACCACCGAGCAGCTCGATTCCATAGCCGACTCTTCTGAAAACGAGATTCTCAACCAGCTTTCACAACGTTCCGACGAGTTGGAGAGCCTGCGTAAGGACATAGAAGACATGCTCCGCGACCTGATGTCGAAAAAAGAACTCGACTGGAGCGACAAAGAAAAGATGAAAGAGCTTCTGGAGAAGCAGAAAGAGGTGCAGGAGCAGTGGGAGAAGATTCAGGAGGAACAGAAGGAACTGTCTGATTTTATTAAGGAAAACGAGCTTGTCAACGAGGATTTGATTAAGAAGCAGGAGCAGATCAACCAGCTGTTCGAGGAGGTCATACCCGACGAGATGAAAAAACTGATGGAGGAGATCGAGCAGATGCTCGGCGAGATGCCGCGCGAGCGCATGCAAGAGATCATGAAGGACCTCAAGAAGAACAACGAGGCTCTGCAGCAGATGATGGACCGCAACCTCTCGCTTCTGGAGCAGCTGAAGGTGGAAAAAGACATGAACCAGCTGATAGACGAGATGCAGAGATTGGGCGAGCAACTGTCTGAAAACACCGATTCAATATCAGCCCAAGACGCTGAAAATCAGTTTAACCTTCTGGAACAGAGACTCGATTCCATACTTGAGAAGAACAAGGAGATTGCCGACCCATTCGACATAAGCAAGGACGAGCAAGCCTTCGACGATGTGGAAAATGACCTGAACGAAGCCTCTCAGTCGGAGGAAAACAACAATAAGGAAGATGCCAGAAAAAAGAAGCAGAAAGCCGGACAGAAGATGCAGGACATGGCATCGGGCATGAACATGATGATGATGGGCTCCGACATGGATCAGCTGGCCGAAGACGCCAATTTGGTGAGGATTCTGCTGGAAAATGTGGTCCGTTCGTCACATGCCGAAGAAGAGCTGATGCAGCAAATCAGCGTGATGCAGAACGACGACCCTTCAGTGTCGCAGAAAATAGCCCGCCAGAAAGAGATTTCAGACAATTTTGTAATGGTTGACGACTCTCTGCGAAAGATGGCCATGCGACAGCCCGAGATTAAAAACTTTGTTTTCAATGAGTTACAAAGAATCAACCAGCAGTTGGAGTCGGCCATGCAGGATATTCTCGAGACTAAATTCCACTCGGCCACCGGCAAACAACAAAACGCCATGATGTCGATGAACAATCTGGCTCTGATGCTTGCCGAGTCGCTGAACCAAATGGAGGACAGTATGGACGGCATGAGTGGCAGCTCCTGCCCGAAGCCGGGCAAATCGAAGGGAAAACAAGGTCAGCCCAAGAGCATGAAAAACATGAAAGACCTTCAAAACCAGTTGGGTGAACAGCTGAAAAAGATGCAGCAGCAGATGCAGCAACAGCAAAAAGAAGGCACCCCTATGCCAAACATGAGCGAAGATCTGGCCCGCATGGCGGCACAGCAAGAGCTGATACGCGAGGGCATGCAGCAGATGCTGGAGGAGATGAAGAAAAATGGCGTGCTTGGCGACGATGGCATAAACGATATCATCAAAGACATGGAAAAGCTTGAGGAAGACATTGTAAACAAACGCATTACCAATCAAACCATCAAGCGCAACAAAGACATAATGTCGCGCATGCTCAAGGCCGAAAACGCCCAGCAGGAACGCGAAAAAGACGAAAAACGCAAGTCGAACGAATATAAAGGTCCCGAAAAAGGTCACAGCATAGACAAGCTGCGCTACAAGGAAAGCATACAGAAGCAACAAGACTTCCTGCGTACAAATCCTATAGAGTATCAGCCGTTCTATAAGGAAAAGATTAACGAATATTTTATACGCCGTCATTTTGACTGAAGCGAAGCGGAACGGAAAAATCTCCTCCAATTTAATGAGATTCCTCCACTTCGGTCGGAATGACGTATTGAAAGTAACGATATGATAAAGTTTGAGAACATCGACATTGAAATACCACAGTTGAACCAGCGCCTCGCCAAGGAATGGATAGAGGAGTTTGTAGCTTCATACGGCAAAAGAATAGGCGAGCTGTACTACCTGTTCTGCAGCGACGAGTATTTACTCGACTTCAATCAGAAGCGCATGAACCACGATTTCTATACCGATATTGTGACCTTTCCTTTGAACGACTGCACCGATTATCTTTCCGGAGAGTTTTACATCAGTGTAGACCGTATCCGCGACAATGCCGTGCAGCTTGGCAAGCCGTTCAAAGACGAGTTTCACCGTGTTCTCGCTCATGGAGTGCTTCATCTGATAGGCTTTAAGGACAAGACCGACGAGGATGCGGCCCAGATGCGCGCTCAAGAGGAAAAATGTTTGTCGATGCGACATAATGAATTCTAAATCAATTGATTATAAAATTGTTCCACGTGGAACACTCAAGATATGATATTTGAAAATTACGATGTGATAGTGGTCGGAGCGGGCCACGCAGGATGTGAGGCGGCGGCAGCGGCAGCCAACCTGGGCAACAAGACCTTGCTCATAACCATGAACATGAGTTTCATGGCGGCCATGTCGTGCAATCCGGCAGTCGGAGGCATAGCCAAAGGTCAGATAGTGCGTGAAATTGACGCTCTCGGCGGACAGATGGGTATCATTGCGGACAAGACCATGATACAGTTCCGCATGCTCAACAAATCGAAAGGCCCAGCCGTGTGGAGCCCGCGCGTACAGAGCGACAAGGCCGCTTTCTCGGCAGAGTGGCGCAACACTCTTGAACACACTCAAAACCTCGAGTTCTGGCAAGACCATGTCGACGGACTGTTGTTCGATGGCGACCGCATAGCCGGCGTACACACCATGATGGGCGGCGACGTGCATTCCAAAACTGTCATACTGACTAACGGCACCTTCCTCAACGGCAGGATTTTCATAGGAGAAAAATCGTTTTCAGGCGGCAGAATAGGCGAATCGGCCAGCCACGGAATAACCGAGCAGCTGGTTGAACAGGGTTTTGAAGCCTCACGCATGAAGACCGGCACTCCTGTCAGAATAGACGGCCGCACCATAGATTTCAGCAAGCTGGCCGAACAGAAAGGCGATGAGGAAGTGACAGGCTTCTCGTTCATGAATGTCGAAAAGCCTCTCAAACAGCGCTCCTGCTACATAGCCTACACCTCGAAGAAGGTGCACGACATACTTCGCACCGGTTTCGACAAATCGCCCATGTTCACCGGCCGTATCCAAGGCATAGGGCCACGCTACTGCCCGAGCATAGAGGACAAAATCGAGCGTTTCGCCGGCAAGGACTTCCATCAGCTTTTTGTGGAGCCCGAAGGTGCCACCACCTGTGAGTATTATCTCAACGGTTTCTCCTCTTCCCTACCCGAAGACATTCAATACAATGCCTTACGCAATATTGAAGGCTTTGAAAACGTCAAGATATTCCGTCCGGGCTATGCCATAGAATACGACTTCTTCCCTCCGGAGCAGCTTTATCACAGTTTGGAGACCCGCCGCATACACGGTTTGTTTTTTGCCGGGCAAATCAACGGCACCACCGGTTATGAAGAGGCCGCTGCTCAGGGCTTAATGGCAGGCATCAACGCCCACAGACTGCTTCACGAGGAAGAACCACTCGTTTTGCGTCGTGACGAAGGCTATATAGGTGTGCTCATTGACGATCTTATCACAAAGAGCGTTGACGAGCCTTACCGTATGTTCACAAGCCGTGCCGAATACCGCATATTGCTGCGTCAGGACAACGCCGACGCACGGCTCACCCCACTTGGCTACAAACTCGGCCTCGCCACTCAGCAGCGCTACGACACTTATCTGCAGAAACAGAGTCAGGTAGACGAGATGGTGCAGTTCCTTAAGGACACCAACGTCAACCCTGAAGGCATTAACGGTCTGCTGGCCGAAAAAGAAACTCCGGAAATCTACGGGAAGACACGTTATGCACACATACTCACACGTCCGCAAATCAGCCTGACAGAGATGATTCGCCACGATGCTACCCTAAACCAGAGGTACGATCTGGTCGACGAGACCATGCGAAGCGTGGTCGAGGAGGCAGAAATTCTGGTGAAATATGAGGGTTATATAGAAAAGGAACGCGAAGTGGCCGACAAGCTCAAACGCCTTGAAGACGTCAAATTGAGCCCCGATTTCGACTACAACGCACTGCACTCGCTCACTATAGAGGCGCGTCAGAAACTCACAAAACATAAACCGCAGACTTTAGGCCAGGCCTCTCGCATCAGTGGGGTCTCCCCTGCCGACATCTCGGTTTTGGCTGTGTTTTTAGGAAGATAATCACTTATGTTTCACGTGAAACAATTTTGTAAATAACTAAACTGATAGATATTATGAAAATTAAATGTCCGTTTTGCGAATCAGAGAAAACGCATTTGTATTTAAAACTGAAAGACTACTTTCTGACACAGGAAGATTTCCAGATTCAAGAGTGCGAAAACTGCAATCTTCTGTTCACCATGCCACGACCAGATTCTTCCGAGATTGGAAAGTATTATAAATCGGACGATTATCTCAGTCATAACGAACACAAAAAGGGACTGGTGCCATGGCTTTACAATCGTGTTAAACGAGTCAATATCCGCAACAAATATAAAATGGCCTGCAAGGGTCTGACTAATCCTAAACTTCTGGATTTTGGATGCGGAATAGGCGATTTCCTGCATTACGCCAAGCGGAAAGGCTGTGACATCACAGGTTGCGACCTCAGCGAAGACGCCCGCAGTCTTGCCTCTGAAAAACTGGGCAAAACCATAGTTTCGCCAGAAGAAATCTTCGCCCTCCCCGACTCCACATTCGATATCATCACCATGTGGCATGTGCTGGAACACGTGCCGGATCTGAAATATCACGCCCAACAGCTTCACCGTCTGCTCAAACCGGGAGGCAGACTTGTTGTGGCAGTGCCTAATTTCCATTCGTTTGACGCTCATTTTTACAAGGATCATTGGGCCGCTTACGACGTTCCCCGACATCTTTACCATTTCCACAAAGAGTCGCTTCAAAACGTATTTGACGGCAAGTTCAGCCTTGAAACCATATATCCTCTTGTCTGGGACTCACTCTACATCTCAATGGAGAGCGAAAAATATTCCGGCAACAACAACTCGTTTATCCAAGGTATCATAATCGGCAAAAAATCCAACCTGCTTGCATTGAAATCAAAAGAATACTCGAGTTTGGTGTATGTTTTCCGTAAAATTTGATTTTTGCGGGTTTTTAGCCGTTTTAAGCCGTTTTCCCTCTCAAATGAACTCGGGTATCAAAAAAGTCGGGAAAGTGGCTTAAATCGAGGCAGTTTTGGAACAGTTTTTGATAAAAATCGGAGCTATGAAAAAATACCATTTATTAATTATCGCAGTTATTCTGGCAGTAGTCGCTCTCTTCGTCAACTCAAAAATCGAAGACCGCGAAAACAAGGCCATGAAAAATTTTGCGTCGGCTGTCTCAAACGAGAGGGACCGCAATTTTGAAACTGGAGTTGCTCCGCTCATCCAAAAAATCAAAAACGACTCTCTGATCAATGTCTGGGCATCAAAACAATGTTTCCCATCCGATGACAGCCTCCTCTCCTATCTCGACAAAAATTATTTCGACATACAGGCTCTGAACTATTATTCCCGTGTAGCCACACTCTGCACAGTTCAAACCTACCTCACAATAGAATCGACCGATGCCGAGCTGCTCTGCGGAGAGTATTTTTTCAACATCCTCAACACAAATCTGATCAGAAACATAGACGGCAATCTGATTCATATTGACGACCCGACTACCGATGTCTATTACATCTCATCCATCGATTTTCCAAACAATCAGACTCTATTTATTGAATTTTATAAAGAGAGGGTTTTCGATAACTCAATTGTCAAAGACCTTAAAAACTATTCGTTCGGAATTTATAAAAACGATATTCTCGACTACAAATACGGCTACTATCTGTATCCTAACAATCTGAATAATTTCGCCACACAGGAGGCTGGCATTTTCAAGGGGAACCACTTCAAACATTATCTTTACAAAAACCTCGATAACAACAAGACAGTTGTAGTATCTGTCGAATCGGAACGCTGGGTGCGTCTGGTTGCTGCCTTCTCTTTGATTTTCTTTGCCCTTCTCCTATCCTACTACATTTACCTTTATCTTCAAAACGGCCGCACCCGTATTTTCAAAAAGAGTTTCCACGGCCGCATACAGCTTACCATTCTGCTGACTCTGGCCTTCGCCTTTCTGGCGGTAGGTGTCACATCCTTTATTTTCCTAAGGAACAACTTCACTCAAAAGACCCAAATCAGCCAATACAAACAGGCTATTATCATACGCAACCGTTTGGAAATCAATCTTGAAAGTGAAAACAGCCTTACCAATCAAGATTATATAAACGACATTAAGGAGGCTTTCCTTTGCGACATTAACATTTACAATCTGGACGGCATTCTCATCAATACCACTTTGGACGATTATTTCATCAACATTGAATCCCAAACCATTGACTTTAATGCCTTCAACGCAATCTATACGGAAAATGCCGGCTATTTCACACAGACGGAATACTACGGAAACGAGCGTTGTGTCAGCTACTACTTCCCTATTCTCGACAAAAACAACGAACTGGTTGGAATAATGAACATCCCCTATTTCGACTCAAATTCGGAATATGACGACAGGATTTCCAGCTTCGTATTCACATACATCAACATAATCTTCATTCTGCTATGCATATCGTCTGCGGTGGTATTGCTGATCACCCGTAACACCCTGAAGCCTTTGAAGATGATTCAGGACGAGATGGCAAAACTCAACTTCGGAGTAGACAACAAGCCCATCCCCTGGACAAGCAACGACGAGATAGGCGCACTTATCGAGCAGTACAACAAGATGCGCTGGCAGCTTGAGAACGCAGCCAACCGCATAGCACGCAATGAACGTGAGAATGCCTGGCGCGAGATGGCCCGTCAGGTGGCTCATGAAATCAAGAACCCCCTCACTCCTATGCGCCTGAACATCGAGTATTTGCAGATGCTTTGGGACAGAAAGGATCCTAACTTTGAAAAGAGCCTTAAAGAGACTTTGCAGTCGCTGCTGGAACAGATTGAGACCTTGTCGTCCATAGCAACAGCCTATTCCAACTACGCCAAACTGCCAGACAACAGTCCGGTCAGCTTCGATTTGGGTGAGCTATTGAAGAGCATGGTCAATCTTTATGATGTGGAGAAAAACATCAGCATTGCCCTGATTTATGATGAAAACCAATCTTGGACTATGTTTGCCGACAAGAACAATCTGGGCCGAGTGTTCGGCAACATAATCAAAAATGCCATACAGGCTATAGGCAGTTCCAAAATTGGCCATATAGAGGTGATTCTGAGCAGCTTAGGGGAGAGGTACAAGATTAAAATCTCTGACAATGGCTGTGGCATAAAAGAGTCCGACAAAGCCAAGGTGTTTTTCCCCAATTTCACCACAAAATCAAGCGGTATGGGAGTGGGACTGTCGGTTTCTCAAGACATAGTCCAAGGCATGGGCGGTAATATCACTGTGGCCAGTCAGGAAGGAATCGGTACAGTTTTTACGATAGATTTACCTATTTTGAAAGAAAAATAATAAATTTGCAGAAATTTTGTTATAGTTTTTAGATGAGTTCAAATCCTATTAAAGCCTTAGCGGGACAGACAGTGATTTACGGCATGGGGACCATAGTGCCGCGTCTGCTTAATTACTTATTGGTTCCGTTATATGTGCGCGTTTTCATTGCAGGCGTCTACGGTCAGATTACCGACCTTTACGCTTGGATTGCTTTTCTTTTGGCCCTTTTGACATACGGCATGGAGACCACTTTTTTCCGCTATTCTCACAAGGAGGATGCCGATAAGGTTTTCAACAACATAGTCTCTTGCATCATTATCACCACTACTTTGTTTTTGGTGCTGTTCGGCTTATTTCACAAGGATTTTGCCCAACTTATAAAGTACGAGCATAACACACAGTATGTGCTGTTTCTTGGCATAATCGTGGCTTTGGACGCACTGACAGCCGTTCCCTTTGCCAAACTCAGAAGAAACAACCAGGCCAAGCTGTTTACCATCATCAAGATTGCAAATGTCACACTGAATGTAGGCCTTAACCTGTTTTTCCTCTTGGTTATTCCTCAAACGGCATTGTCTCTTTCGTACAAACTGTTCGGCACTCAGGCCGGAATGCTCATCTGGGTTCTGGTTTCCAACGTGCTATCGAGCTTGCTGAGTTTGATACTGCTGCTCCCACAGTTCAAGGGCTTCCGTTTCGAGCTTGACAAAAGCCTCATCCGCCCTATGCTGGCATACGCCATCCCGATTTTGCTCATCAATTTAGTCGGCATGGTCAACGAGGTGGCCGACAAGATCTTGATAAAATATCTCACTCCCATACCCTCAACCGACGTGCTGACGACTCTCGACATGACAGGTGAGGAGTACGCCCTTCAGCAATTGGGAATCTATGGCGCCAACTTCAAGCTGGCAGTGCTTATGACCATCTTCATTCAGATGTTCCGTTACGCCTCCGAGCCTTTTTTCTTCGGCAAGGCCAAAGACCGAAACGCCCCAGAGCTTTACGCCAAGGTGATGACGTATTTTGTGGTGTTCTGCCTGCTGATTTTCCTTGGAGTGATGTTGTACATAGACATTCTGAAATACTTTGCCGGCAGCAAGGGTTCGGCTTATCACGAGGGCTTGGTCATAGTGCCTATTGTCTTGATAGCCAATATGTTCTACGGCATAGTTTTCAACCTTTCCATTTGGTTCAAACTTACAGACAGAACTTTTTCAGGCACAGTCATATCAATAATCGGAGCAAGCGTAACCTTGCTTTGCCTGTTTGTCTTGGTGCCACGCATAGGATACCTTGGCGCCGCCATAGCCCATCTGGCCTGTTACACTGTGATGATGCTGGTGTCATATTTCTGGGGTCAGAAAGTGTTCCCGGTCCCATATCAGGTGGGCAGAATCGTGCTATACATAGCCTTTGCCATAGGCATTTACATGCTGAGCACCATGTTCATTTTCCACAGCCTGCCGGTACGTCTGGCCATCAACACAGCTTTGATATTGGCATACATTGCCACAGTTATAATCGCAGAACGTAAAAATCCTTTGAAAATATGAGATTACAGATTGTTAACAAATCGGATAACGCTATGCCATGCTACGAGACCGTCAACTCGGCCGGCATGGATTTGAGAGCATATCTTCCAGATGGAGAATTGGTTATAAAGCCTATGCAACGCGCTTTGGTACCCACCGGACTTTTCATGGAGATTCCGGTAGGCTACGAAGGACAGGTGCGTCCACGCAGCGGTTTGGCCATCAAGAGCGGCATCACAGTGTTGAACTCCCCGGGCACCATTGACGCCGACTACAGGGGAGAGGTGAAGGTGATTCTCATCAACCTGTCTGACACCGATTTCGTCATCAAGAGCGGCGACCGCATAGCCCAGCTGGTGATTGCAAAGCACGAACAGATGGAAGTGGTCGAAGTGGAGACATTAAGCGATACCGAACGCGGCGCCGGAGGCTTTGGACATACTGGAGTTTAGAGTTTTATATTTTATGAAGATAAGATTAGCATTATTAGTTTGCGTTCTGGCTTTTTCTGTAGCGGGTTTCGCTCAGAGCGGGGAGCCTGTGATGCAGGAGATGCCGGCAGACAGCCTGGTGCGACAGGATTTGGCCAAGAACGCCGAGTATTTCTCTCAAGGTCTTGAGGAAAAATACAACGAAAACTACCCTCAGGCCATCTACAACTTCGAACAGGCCCTCAGATATTACAATGAGGACGATGCCAGCATGTTCGAACTGTCGGAGCTTTACCAGCAGGCAGGACGCAGCACTGAAGCCTTCAGCATGATAGAGCAGGCTTGCAATCTTCAGCCTGAGAACAAATGGTATCAAATCAGACTTGCGCAGTTTTATCTGCAAAATTCCGATTACCAAGCGTTTATGGACATCTACGACAAGCTGCTCGAAGATGATCCTAGCAATATGGAGTATCTTGAAGCCTACATCGACATGCTGCTTCGCATTGGCGAATACGACAAGGTAATCGTCAAACTCGACCAATTGGAGGAACAGGTGGGCAAAAATGAGTATATCACTCTTCAAAAAGCCGAGATTTACAAAGAGCAGGGCAGGATGGACAAGATGATAGAAGAGCTCGAGAAACTTGTGGAATACATTCCCGACGACACCCGCTACAGAGCTCTTTTGGCCGAGGCTTACCGTAAAGCCAACCGCAAGGTGGACGCCTATAAGCAATATCTGAAAATCAAAGAGTTAGAGCCTGATAATCAATATATCAACGTCTCGTTGATGGATTATTACATGAGCATAGGCGATACTGAAAACGCTTTCCGCGAGTTCGTTTTAGCTATAAAAAATCCGAATCTAGATTATGAAACAAAGGCTCAAATTTACGAGATCTGGTCTGCTCAGAATGAAAAAAGCAAGGATGGATTGAAGGTGTCACATGCAGTGGAAGTCGGACAGGCATTCATACAGACATACCCGGAAAAAAATATCGGTTATTACATAATGGGCGTGTCTTGCATGAATATGAACGACTACAGACAGGCTAAATCGTATTTCCATCAGGCAGTCGAAAAAGACAACACCAACTTCGCGTCGCTTTACCAGCTTACATTCTGCGACGTCGAACTCAATGAGTATAAGGATGTCATTGAAGACACCCAAAAAGCCTTATCGTTATATCCCGAACAGCCGTTGTTTTATTTATTCCAAGGAATAGCATTTTTCAACCTTAAGGATTACGAAGACTGTGTGACAACGCTTGAGAAAGGTCGAAAACTGTCAGCAAACAGGGACCTCACGAAGAATTTCGACATTTACATCGGCGACGCTTACAATCAGATGGGCAACAAGCAGAAAACTTACGAGGCATACGACAGAGTTTTAAGAGCCGACCCTGACAACTTTTATGTACTGAACAATTACGCTTACTATCTGTCGCTTGATAACAAAGACCTGGAGCTTGCGTTGCAGATGTCTGAAAAGACCATAAAAGCCGAGCCTAAGAATGCCGTTTATCTCGACACCTACGCTTGGGTTCTCTACAAATCAGGGCGTTATCCCGAGGCTAAGAAGTATATGGAAAAGGTCTTCAAATACGACAAAAACCCACAGGGCATAAATTATGAACATTACGGCGACATTCTGTTCAAACTGGGCGATACCAAAGGCGCTGTCAAGAACTGGAAGAAGGCTGTAAAGGCTGGGGGAGAGGTATCGGAATTTCTGGAGCAAAAGATAAAAGACGAGAAACTTTATGAATAGAAAGATTCACATATTTCTGATGTTGGCTGCCTTGGTTATGGCCTTGGCTGGAACAAGCTGTAAATCGTCAAAATCGGTAGCCAAGAAGAGTTTGCGCGAGTTTACCGCCTCGCGTCTGATCAAGGAGGTGGAAAACCATCAGTTCGACTTCAATTATTTGCAAGCCAAGCTGAATGCCAAAATTGACGCTAAAGGCAAGAATTTCACCGTGAAAGGACAGCTTAGGATGCAAAAGGACAGCATAGTCTGGATGAGCTTTTCACTGCCGCTTGGCGTGGAAATGATGAGAGTGAAGATTACTCCCGACTCGGTGTTCATGCTTAACCGCAACGACAAGACTTATCTTCGCGAAGACATAGGCAGTTTCGAGGACTTCTCGCCAATGATCACCTCCATTCAGTTTATTCAGGCTATACTTGTAGGCAACGACATCAACCTGCGCGAAGAAGACGATTACAATGTCGCTATCGATAACGGTCAGTATAATCTGCTGATTTCCAAAGAATTGAAAAAGTCTATCAAGCATAGCGATAATGAGTGGAAAGTGATGATGAAAGACATCTGGATAGACCCGGACCTGTTCAAAATCACCAAATATTACATCAAGGAATACAACAACGACAAGCGTAAGATAGACGTGGAATATTCCGATTTCGAGCTGGTGAACGGGAAATACATACCTACTAAAATCGACATCACGGTTCGCGGAGATATTTACATGAAAGCCAACATTTCCTATTCCAACATTGTTGAAAACGACAATTTGGAATTCAATTTCAATGTTCCTAAAAAGTACGACAGAATCTACAGATGAGGCTTAAAAACACATATCCGATTCTGCCGCTGCTGATGATGTTTCTATTCAGTACGGTCGGTTTGGCCCAAAGCGCCTCCGACTTGGAGAAACGTGTCAACAAGCTTCAGGAAGATATCAAGACCTCGCAAAATCTGCTCAAACAAACCTCCAAAAACAAGGAGACTACCTTGCAGGAAGTGGAACTTTTACAAGCCCAAATCAAGCAAAGGGACGACCTTATAGCCACCTACAACAAACAACTCGACAATCTCAACAAATCGACCAAGGCCTACAAGTCGGACATCAACAACCTGCAAAACGAGTTGCAGAAAAGCCGTCAGGAGTATGCCGAGCTTTTGGAAATAGCTTATCGTAACCGAAACAATATCAACAATTTGATTTTTATCTTCTCGTCGGACGATTTCAACCAGGCCATACGCAGGATGAGGTATCTCCAACAGTTTCAGGATCTACTCAAGCATAAGATGCAGGAGATTGACGATACCAAAGCCGACATCAAGAAGCGTATCGACCGGAACGAGGCCGATAAAAAGCGCATAGAAGCCTTGAAAAATGAGCAAAACAAGCAGCGGGAGGCTTTGAACAAAGACAAAAAGGCGCTCAACGACAAGGTGGCCAAGCTCAAAAAACAGGAGAAAAAAATCAAGAAAGAGATTTCGCAGAAAGAGAAGGAGACTAAGGAACTTCAGGCCAGAATCAAGAAGATTATAGCCGACGAAGTGGCCAAACGCAAAGCCGACGCCACTGTCGACACCAAGCTGTCGGCCACCTTTGAGAGCAACAAAGGCAAGCTGCCGTGGCCGGTGGCAAAAGGCGTTGTTACCAAGAAATACGGCAACAATCCTCATCCTACTCAGAGCAAGGTGGTGGTGTTCAACAACGGCATAGACATCAGCACCGAACAGGGAGCGGATGCCCTCTGCGTGTTTGACGGACAGGTGTCTACAGTTTTCAACACCGGACTGACCAATGTGGTGATGGTGAGGCACGGATTGTATTTTACACTTTATGCCAATTTGGACAAGGTGTATGTGAAAAACGGCGACAAAGTCAAGACAGGGCAGAAGCTGGGTTTGATTCACACTGGCAGTAGCGACAATGTAACCACTTTGCACTTTGAAGTGTGGAACGATAAGAATAACACCAATCCGGAGAAATGGTTGAAATAGTTGATAGTTAAAAGTTGATAGTTGAAAGTTGACAGTTATATAGTATTGAAGTAGAGACGGTCGGTCGACCGTCTAAAGTTGAAAGAGAAGATATGAAAAAGAAAAAAAATATTATTAGATTATTATTGATAATTAGCGTGTTATCAATAATATTTGTATCGTGTTCGAGAGCATACGAGCCGAGTAATTATCAAAAAAACGGTAAGGATTGCGGGAGTTGCTCACGGTTTAAATAGTCGTTAGTCGCTAGCGTAATAATAATGAACACATCGACTGAAGACTAGAGTCTAAAGACTAAAAACTAAAGACTAAAGACTAAAAAAGTCAGCTTTCCAGCTGACTTTTTTTTGTCGGGATGACAAGATTCGAACTTGCGGCCTCTTCGTCCCGAACGAAGCGCGCTACCGGGCTGCGCTACATCCCGAACCCGTTTTTTTCGGACTGCAAAAATACAAAATTTTTGAATTAGCACTAATAAATTAAAAAAAATTTGCTGTTTTCACTGTATAATATGAATTGTATCAGCAAATTTTGCTAAATTTGCAGCGTTGATTTACTACATATTCTTTGAAAGAATCTTATACATTTTTTCAATCGTACTCATTATCAGGAGGAGGTGCAAGATAATTGCGCCCGATTTTGTTTTGTCTATAAGTTGAATTACATAATGATAATTTATATACTATGAAACACAATTACTATTTCAAACTATTTCTAATTGCCATAGCTCTCTTTGTTTCGCAGAGCGTTTGGGCACAATGGTCAGGAAATGGATCTCAAGCCAACCCGTATAAAATCAACAACACAGAGGACTGGAACACACTCTGTGATAAAGTTTATAATGGTAATACTTATTCAGGTAAATACTTCGAGCTTACTAATGACATAACCGTTAGCAGATGTATCGGGGCCATACATCATTATTTTTTACCTTATGAACATAAGGGCTCACACACTGAAACATTATATTTTAAAGGTAATTTCAACGGTGCCGGTCATACCATCACCCTAACGAACCTTCACAGTCTGGACAACATAGATAAAGACAAAAACAAATATCTGGCTCCATTCAGGTTTGTAAAGGATAATGTTACTATCGAGAACCTTCATGTTACAGGTACAATCAATGCCAGCGACAAATATGCCGGTGGCATTGTCGGAAACGGTGAAGACTGCAATATCAAAAGTTGCCGTAGCAGTGTTAATATCATCAGCAGCGTCAATGGCGACGGCAGCCATGGCGGTTTGGTGGGCTACGCTAAAGACGACGTCAGCATTACCGACTGTCTCTTTGACGGTTCTTTAGTAGGCCCAAATACAAAATGTTGGGGCGGTTTCACCGGCTGGGCCAAATCTGACCTCAGTATTACACGTTGTCTTTTCAATCCTACCGGTGTCAATGTCAAGGATAATGGCAACAAGACTTTTTACCGTTCTGACTCTTCACGCCCAGCAAGTGGACACTATTATAAACAAGTTCTCGGCACAGCACAAGGCACTAACGCCAGCGATATGACAAATGTGGCACTTCGCAGCGCACTCGGTGGCAACTGGGAAATTATCGATGAAGAAGTAACTCCCGGTGAAGTGGTAATATATAGGGTGGTCCCAATCCTCCACACGTCGGTAGCTCCTTCAGGCACGGGCACACAGGACGATCCGTTCATTATAGCGTCGGATGGCAACTGGAACTACATTTCCAACCAAGTTAACGGTGGAGCTAAAACATACAGCGGTGAATTTTTAGCGTTGACCAGTGATATCAATGTCAACACCATGATAGGCGAGGATGAAACCAAAAGTTTCCGTGGCACTTTCGATGGCAGAGGCCATACAATCACTTTTTCATACACATCAAAGAATCACAAGTGCGGTCCATTCCGCATCATAAATGGTGCGACCATCAAAAATCTTCATACTACTGGCACCATCTACACCTCCAAGAAAAATGCCGCGGGCTTAGTTGGCAAATCATTTGGCGAATGCACCATCGAGCGCTGCAGAAGCAGTGTCACCATCCACAGCAGTGTTGACGGCGACGGAACAGATGGCGGCTTTATCGGAGAGATTGAGAGTGGAATCGTCACCATTAATCACTGTCTGTTCGACGGTAAGATTATAGGTACTAAGACAGAAAAATGCGGCGGCTTTATCGGCTGGGTTGACGATGACGCAATAGCCTATATCAATAACAGCTTGTTCAATCCGGCGGAACTGACTACAGACCCAGACGGTCATAAGACCTTCGCAAGACCGGAAAAGAGTGGAGGCCTCACCTTGGATAAATGCTATTACAAGGCCACTTTCGGAGAAGCTCAAGGCACTGATGGAAGATCTATGACGACAAATGACCTCGTTACAGCACTTGGTTCAACATATTGGCAAAATGTTGCAGATGCGGCATTGCCAAAGATGAATATGCAAGTCACACAATTTACAGGTGAAGGAACAGCGGAAAGCCCATATATCATTGCCTCTACCGCTAACTGGAACTATCTGATGGAACGGGTAAACGGTCGCAACAGCTATAGCGGAAAGTTTTTCAGATTGGATGCTGATATAGACATAAGCACAATGGTAGGATGCACTTTGGATGAGAAAAATCCTGGCGATTCGAAAAACACATATTTCTCAGGTACTTTCGACGGCAACGGTCATACGCTCAACATCAACTTGGTAGGTACGGGCAGCGACTGGGTGGCTCCATTCCTTGCACTAGAAGATGCCACTATCAAGAATCTGAACCTTACAGGTACAGTCACCACCAACAGGATGCGTCCGGCAAGTATCACGAGCTTCGTTGAAGGTACTGTCAACATTCTGAACTGCTCAAGCAGTGTCACTATTATTTCTAATTATAACAGCGATATCGATGCCGGAGCTTTCGTGGCACGTGTCAACACTGAGCAGACTCTTAATATGACCGGCTGTGTATTCACTGGCAAAATTATCTATAGCGACAGTGAAGGCTACGAGGGTGGCGGTCTAGTGGGCTTTACACAATACCTAGCAAATGCCAATTTGAAAGACTGTCTGTTTGCTCCATCAGAATTCACGGTCACAAAGTTTGTCACTACGGGTGATGTACAATATTACCATTATATGCTCGTTGGAGGATATGGTATTAAAAACTTTGACAACTGTTATTACAACAGTGTTGCCGCAAGTTTGATCTCTAAAGGTCTTCAGGTACAAGGCAAGCGTGGACGTTCCATCATACCGAACAGATTTACCACTGTTAAAAATGCCGAAACGGATACTGTATACTACAATGTCAGCGGCCTTACCAGCTATGGTACCGACCATGGTATCAAATACGCCGACACGCTTCGCGCCGGTTATGAAGATGTTTTAAGTCTAACCCTCGGCTATACTGGAGGTGACAATTATCATCACAATGGTTTCTCCGCTTCACACGGCACACTTAGCGGCAGTAGTAATCCTTTCACGTTTACCATGGATGATAACAACAACAACTGTATAATCACTGCAAATATTTCATTTAACACTTTCTACAAAGACGGTTATTGGAACGTTGCAAGCAACTGGAGTCGAGGAAAAGTACCTAACGATTGTGATGTAGCCATTACAAATGCGGCAATCATTCCAAGCGGATGTACTGCCATTGTCGACAATATTGATATGCAATTGAGAGCCTCCATCATCATCAGCGACGGAGGACAGCTGATCGCAAATAACGCTATTACGGCACAGGTGCAAAAGACAATAGAGGCATCAACTTACCAAGGAGAAAACAAATGGTATCTTATCGCATCGCCTGTCAACGGGCAGACGTTTGCAGGTGTCACAGGTCTCACAGATGGTACATATCATAATATTTACCGTTACGACGAGCCAACCAATATGTGGCAGGAATATCGTAATGAAAGCAATCAGTTCTCATCGTTCGAGAATGGCCGTGGATATCTGTTCCGCACAACAAATTCAGGTGCTATCACGTTTAACGGCACCCTTAACAATGCACCTGTAAGATACGATCTTTCGTACACCGAAGGAGCTGGTGATTTAAAAGGTTTCAACATTATCGGCAACCCGTTCTCGCACAATATTTACAAAGGCTCAGCCGAGGGCAACGCCATCGCCAACGACTACCTTGAGGAAAAATATTGTGTGCTCAACACCAACGGCACTTGGACAATCATCAACGACAACGTGGCGATAGCTCCGGGTCAGGGTATTCTTGTGCAAGCCAAGCCAGAGGCTGGTTCGCTCGACATTATCAACAGTATGGTTGGCCCTGTTGGAAAAGCCGACAACGACAACATCTGGTTCACTGTCCAAAACAGTGAGTTTATGGACAAGGCCTGTGTAGAATTCCGTGATGGCCACGGCTTCAACAAGCCGACTCACTATAATGCCGATGCCCCGATGTTCTACGTGAGACACGATGACGAAGACTTCGCCTCTGTCTGCATGCCTGACGACACTGAAGTCATCGACCTCCGCTTCGAGAGCAAAAACATTAGCCAATACACTCTGACAGTCAATGCCAACGGCGACTTCAGCTATCTGCACCTCATCGACAAGGTGGCCGGTGCAGATGTCGACATGCTCGCCAACGACAGCTACACTTTTGTGGGCTCATCGACCGACGACAAAGACCGTTTCGAGGTCGTTTTAAGATATAATGCAGACCCTGCTTCAACACCAACGGAGACATTCGCCTATCAGAGCGGCAACGACATCATCGTCAACGGCGAAGGCGAGCTCCAGGTGTTCGACATTATGGGACGAATGGTTATGACACAACATGTGAACGGTGTCCAGACTATTGAGAAGCCGTCACTGTATGGTGTTTACATCTTGAAATTGAATGAGAAGACACAAAAGATTGTGGTGAGATAAGACATCCTTAAGGCGACCGAGATTAGAAATAAAAAATAGAAAGGAAATATACTATGAAAAAGATATTATTCGCATTAGCATTGATTGTCACATTGAGTCTTACAGCAGGCGCTCAAAATAGCGACGCTTTTGTCAACGATTGGGAAAACATTTCACGAATCAGCGAACCTGGAGTCTTTGGCCTGTTGATGCCGAACACGATTATAGGCGACACCAGCAACTCTCCTGCGCCATTAGGCAGCGGCTTGCTGGTGCTTACAGCACTGGGTGGCGCTTACGCCGTTTCACGCAAGCGCAAAAACAATTAATTGATACATCATAAAACATTCAAGTTATATGAAAATGCTAAGTGGCACAATCAGATGCTTTTTGGTGCTTCTGTTTGTGACGTTCTCCGCAAATATGATGTGGGGACAGGAGCCCAGACTACCTGGTAAAGGCACTATAGACGAGCCTTATTACATTAACAATTCTACTGATTGGCAGCATTTTGCTTATGATGTTGCTGATGGCATTGATTATGCCAATCAGTATGTCCGTCTGGACATTAATCTTAATACTGATATATTCGTTGGAAGTGCTTCATGGACTGAATCAATTGACCAATCATTCAATGGCATTTTTAATGGCAATGGTCATACGATTACTGTTAACTATACCAGTAATTCCTACCAGAAAGATTTTCATCAAGGACTTTTCCGTTGTCTTAATAATGCCACCATTGTTAATCTAAGGGTAGAAGGAAATATATATATTCACGGTTATCATTCTATTTTTGGTGGTAGTAATTATATAGACAGGTATTCTGCTGGTTTAGCTTGTAAGGCAAAAGGATCAAACTTGATATCCAATTGTCGTGTCGCTGTTACCATAACTGCCAAAATTCCGGATGATGTAGGATATGAAAATAAGGATACCCATAGCGGTGGTTACGTAGGGCTTGTTGCCAATGGCTGCACTGTCTTTTCCAACTGTTTGTTTGAGGGAAAGTTATTAGGAGGAAATAGTGGTCACTCCTGGGGCGGTTTCGTTGGTGAAGCCCAGGGTGCCGTGTATTTTAATCACTGTTTGTTCAGCCCAACCCAGATAAACGTTGATTTGCATGAATGTGCGACTTTTGCACGTGGCAACGCATTTATGGAGTTTGATACTGCTATTTACAAGTCAATCATGGGTTCCGTACAAGGCATCGATGGAAGATCCATGACTGTGGATCAAGCTGTAGAAATACTTGGTAGCGATAATTGGTATAAAGTGAATAATAGGAACTATGCTTTGTCGAAACAGAATGTCACATGCTCTCCAATGAGTGGAACGGGTATCTATTCCGACCCGTATCTCATCTCTTCACCGGTTCATTGGAGATTTTTGGCTGATAAAATCAATAAGGGAGAATACAGGAACAAGTATATCAAACTCACCAAGGACATTGTCGTGAGTAAGATGGTTGGCACAAGCGATAGTAAATATTTCTCTGGTAACTTTGACGGCGATGGTCACGCAATCAAATTCGCCCAGGGAACAAAATCTGAGTACTGTGCACCATTCCGTTACATAAAAAATGCCACAATAAAGAATCTTCAGGTGACAGGCTCTGTAATCTCTACGAAGAAATATGTCGGTGGCATAGCAGGCAGATCAGACGGCACCAACACCATCGAGAATTGCATTAGTAGTGTCAATATCAACAGCAGCGTCAATGGCGACGGAAGCCACGGCGGATTTATCGGACAGGTTGAATCAGGTAACATCACCATCAGTTACTGTCTGTTCAACGGCAAGATTATTGGCACCAAGACAGAGAAATGCGGTGGTTTTATCGGCTGGGTCGACGATGACGCGAAAGCCCGTCTCAACAGATGTCTGTTCAACCCTGCAGAGCTGAACACAGACCCTGACGGTCATAAGACCTTCGCCAGGACGGATGAGAGTGAAGACCTCGCTCTGTCGCATTGCTATTACAAGACTCCTTTCGGGGGAGCCCAAGGCATCAACGGAAGTGGTCTGACGACAAACGAACTCGTTACAGCACTCAGCGAGTATTTTTGGCAAAACACCAATGATGTGGCACTGCCAAAGGTGGGTGTCGACATCGAGCCATTCCCTACAGGTACCGGAACACCTGATGCACCATATAAAATAGCCAATGCCGCCAACTGGAATTATATGGTGTCTGAAGTAAACGCCGGCAACTGTTTTAACGGAAAGTGTTTAAAGTTGGATGCCGACATCGACGTCATCTACATGGTGGGAAACAAAGACTACCCTTTCAAAGGCAATTTCGACGGCAACGGTCATACCATCAACGTTACGTTGTACAGCCTCTCCGATTATACGGCACCGTTCCGATACGTGGAAGACGCCACAATCACAGGATTGAATGTTGAAGGCTCTCTCATCGTTGACACCAAATACGCTGGTGGCATCGTCGCTCGTGCCATCGGCACCGTCAACATCATGCGCTGCCGCAGCAACGTCACCATCAACAGCAGCGTCAGTGGCGACGGCACCCACGGAGGCCTAGTGTCACATACAGCCGACGGCTCGACAATCACCATCAGCAACAGCCTGTTCGACGGCAGGATTATAGGCAACAATACAGAAAAATGCGGCGGCTTTGTGGGCTATGCCAACAACAACGTCACCTTGACCAACTGTCTGTTCGACCCAACAGAACTGACACTCGACCCTGACGGACACAAGACCTTCGCAAGAATGGAGAAAAGCAGCAAGCTAACCACCAACAATTCTTACTATACCGCCACAATGGGAGACTCTCAAGGCACCAGTGGCATAGGAAAGACAGCAACAGAACTGGTGTCATTGCTTGGCAGCAGCCATTGGCAGGTGGTTGAAAACAAGGCGAGACCGAAAATGGAAACCACAGATGGCTCAGGCAACGAAGATGACCCATATCTTATAGGTTCAAATGAAAGATGGATCCGTTTTGCAACAGCTGTGTCAGGAGGCGAAGCATATGAAGGTAAGTTCTTCCTCTTGACCTCAGACATCACAGTGAACACGATGGCAGGATCTGAAAACAAGCCTTTCAAAGGCATCTTCGACGGAGGCGGTCACACCATCACGCTCAACCTCAGCAATGGAGGTAACACCACTTCGCTTTTCGGCTGTTTGTTCAATGCGACAGTTAAGAATATCAGACTCACAGGTACAATCACAACCAACAACATGCGTCCGGCAAGCGTAGCTGGCTTTGTTGACGGCACATGGAACAGTTATCCCCCCGTTCCTGCATCAGGCCAGACTTATATCATAAACTGCTATAGTGACGTCGCCATAAGTTCAAGTTACAATAATGACATCGACGCCGGAGGTATAGTGGGTGCTGTCGACAAAGGCGAAACTGTGGTCATTGAAGGATGTTCGTTCACCGGAAGCATCACCTACACCGATGCCAACGGCTATGAAGGCGGCAGCTTTGTGGGCTGGACAAGAGACGACTCACAGGCCATTATCACCAACTGCTTCTTTGCACCATCTACAATATCCATCACAAAAAAAGACGGTTTCTATTTGTTTGTCGGAGGCAATGTCCGTGGTACATTTACAAACTGCTATTATAAAGACTTTGAAAACATGGAAACGTTGGTGCAGGAATCATCACCTAATGTGAAACATGTGCATTCCGTCACCGCTGGAGAAAACACTACTTTTGTCATCAACGAAACGGTTACTAACGGATACTCCGTACCTCATCTCGAGTATTATGGCAATGTCGCTGTCTCTCACGAAGGCACATTATACGCTGCCAACGGAGACGTATTGGGACTGAACATCGACTATGACAATACCGTTTTCACCGCTACAGCGGAAACCACATCTGGCAGCATCACCGGCAGCTCTAACCCATACGCCCTTACAATGGGTGACAACAATGCCGTTATAACAGCCATATTGACGGAAAACACCTTCAATACGGCAGGAGAATGGGGCGTGGCATCCAACTGGAGCACAGGACATGTGCCGGCAGAAAACAACGGTATTAGAATTAATGCCGCAGTAACCATCCCCAACGGATATACAGCTTATGCCGATAAAATCACCATGTTATCAGGTGGCAGCATCACCATTGAGGCCGGAGGACAGCTGTATTGCAACTCCTCGGTGCCGGTAACCATGCAGAAAACCACCAATGCCTGGACAACCGAGCCCGACAATGGATGGTATCTCATTGCTTCGCCGGTAAAAAACCTCGAGATTAGCACCTTCGCACCTGCCAACCCACAGAATTATAACGTCTATCGTTATGATGAAGAAAATCTTTTATGGCAAGAGCACCGCAACGAGGCAAACAGTTTCGACTCATTGACCAGCGGTCGTGGCTATCTCTACCGCTCCAACGTCGACAATATGACATTTACAGGCAATCTGAATGTCAGGGATATAGAAGTGACGTTGTCATATGCTTGCGCACACGAAGATTACAAGGGGTTCAACCTCATCGGCAACCCATATTCGCACAATATCGTAAGAGGCGAGAATTTCCCAAGTTACCCTTTGGAAGATAAGTATTACACCTTAAACACCGACGGTACTTGGAATCTGACAGGAAACAACGTGCCGATTGCCCCTACACAAGCCATATTGGTGCAAGCTAAAGATGCGACTAATCTCGTCATTACATCCACCGCCTATAGTCCGGATAGAAGTATGTATTCTAACAACGACAACATCACATTCACGGTGAAGAACAACAACTTTACCGACAAGGCCTGCGTGGAGTTCAAGGCTGGTCGCGGCTTGAACAAGATTGAGCACCGCAATGAGCATGCCCCTATGCTTTACGTGAATTATAACAATGAGCGTTTCGCCTCTGTTGATATGTCTGACGACATCAAGGTCATCGACCTCGGATTCGAAAGCAAAAACATGAGCCAATACACTCTGTCGGTCAATGCCAACGGCGACTTCAGCTATCTGCACCTCATCGACAAGGTGGCAAGCAAGGACATAGACATGCTCGCCAACGACAGCTACACCTTCATCGGAATGCCTAACGACCGTAAGGATCGTTTCGAGGTAGTTATCGCCCACAACGACGACAACTCTTCAACACCAACTGAGATATTCGCCTATCAGAACGGCAACGACATCATCGTCACCGGCGAAGGCGAGCTCCAGGTGTTCGATGTTATGGGACGAATGGTTATGATTACCCGTGTGAATGGCGTTGAGCGCATCGCTGCTCCGCAAAACGGTGTCTACATCTTCAAACTGGATGGAAAAACACAGAAGATTGTTGTTAAATAATTGGGGAGGAACGCACTATGAAAAAGATATTATTCGCATTAGCATTGATTGTCACATTGAGTCTTACAGCAGGCGCTCAAAATAGCGACGCTTTTGTCAACGATTGGGAAAACATTTCTCGAATCAGCGAACCTGGAGTCTTTGGCCTGTTGATGCCGAACACGATTATAGGCGACACCAGCAACTCTCCGGCGCCACTAGGCAGCGGACTTCTTGTGCTGACAGCGCTGGGGGCTGGTTACACAGTCGCTAAAAGACGCAAAAACAATTAATGATGACGGAATTTCATTTCGATTTTTCGTTCCCAGACGAGAAGAAGTGACATCGCCCATCTTGACAAAAGCATCCACAGGAAACTGCCTCCCATAGCGGTGAAAAGCAGCAAATCCTCGAGGTTGCTATGAGATACCCCGATATGGTGATTTAAGATATCGTTTTCTTCTTTTGTAGTGCTTCCGCTCTCTGTCTCGTCAATCATGACTGCGGCTCCGTAGGCGAGGCCGAGGGTGTTGGCGACAAGCCATAAAAAGGCCGTACGAGGCGGCAGACCGAAGAACACCATCACCGGTTTCAAGAAGTTAGCTATGTGCTCGATTATGCCAAATTCATTGAGAATGCGCTGCAAAAGCGTCAGGGCATAGACCAGCACCACCATCAGTCCGACGGTGCGTACAGTACGCAGAGCCCAGCTTTTCAGCATTACCATAAACGTTACATTCTCTGCCGTTACGAGATGAGATTCCCTCGAGACAAACTCACCGGGCATTATCTTATTTAAGACAAAAGCCAAAATGAAAGCCGATAAAGTCCTTATGACCACTATCCTGAGGGCAGAAGAGCCTGTTTTGGCCTGTACGGTGGTCTCTACGATCATATTATGCGAGCAGAGTACCATAACAGCCAAAATCGTTGCGGCTCGCATATCGAGGCTTAAAGTGCTCATAACGGCCATGGCAGTGTAGCAGTTCACGAAATAGCCCGAGACGTAGGCGAGGGCTGCCTCTCCCGGAAGTCCGAAACTTGAGAACAATGGGGTTAACTGCTCTGAAATCCAGGCAATGACGCCGAAATATTGCAACAGCATTATTCCAAACGACACGCTGACCATTATTTTGACTAGCCACCAAATGGTCTTCAGCGCGCTTGGAGTGGCAGAGCGCACACAGGATAGTATGCGCTCTGTGAATTTTTGACCTTCTGCCATCTTACTCAGCGATTGTCATCTCGTCGATGAGGCGTGTGCAGCCGGCGTATTTATCGATGAGGAACAGCACGTAACGGATGTCGACGCTGATGTTCTTGCAAATCGACGGGTCGTAGACCAGGTCGCTCATGGTGCCTTCCCAGGTGCGGTCGAAGTTGAGGCCGAGCAACTGTCCTTCAGCATTGAGTATAGGGCTGCCGCTGTTGCCGCCTGTAGTATGGTTGCCGGCTATGAATGCCACATGCATGCTGCCGTCCTTATCTGCATAACGGCCATAGTCCTTGGCATCGTAAAGCTCATGCAATCTGTCGGTTACAACGTAATCGTAGATGTCAGGATTCTCCTTCTGCATTATGCCGTCGAGAGTGGTGAAATGACGGTAGGTGACAGCGTCTTTCGGTTTGAAACCGCCCACCTTGCCGTAAGTTACGCGGAGGGTGAAGTTGGCGTCAGGGTAGAGGTTGCGCTCAGGATAGACCTCAGGAATCATCTTCATCTGGCCTTCCATGTAGACACGGCGCAGATTGTTGATGCGGTCATTGCATTCCTTTGATTTATCTTTCACGTTATCTCTATAGAATTCATACATGCTGTTATATGCAACGATTGCTGGGTCTTTCATAAGTTTCTTGGCCTTTGCGGGCTTGAATCCGTCAAGCAGTTTGTTGACATTTTCTTCAGAAGTGAATATTGATTTCTTGAAGAGGTAATCGACGTAGGCTTTCACATCGCCTTTGTATTTCTTGTCGATTTCATTCAAAATCTCTGGACGGAAATCCTCTGGCTGAGCGGCACGGTATGCCTCGAGCATTGTCACCGCAACCTCCTCGTCGATAGGTTGATAATAATCTTTGAAAAATGCCTTTGTTTCTGCTTTTAAAGAACTGATAATGTTGTCAATTTCTTCTTGAGGAGTGTCTTTTGTCACTTCACCAAGTTCGGCAAAACTGGCGGCATAGCTAATAAGTTCAATAGAGAAGCCGGCTTCGGTCATGTAGGTCGTAGCCATGCGATATTTCTCATATTCCTCGTAAACAGGGGTGAAGTCACGCAGGGCGTGCATGTATTTCATGCGGTTGCGGGCCTGCATGCACCAGTCGTTGTAAGCCGTTTCAAATGCGCGTTTCTTTTCTATTCCCTTGAAACTGCGGATGCCTTCTATGACGCCCATCCATTTCTTCCAACCATTGCCCAAGCCGGCATGCTTGGAAGCATACTGAATTCTCACTTTGGCGTCTTTTTCCTGATATTTGTTGTAGATGTCGAGAATCTGGGTGCGAAGGTCGACAACCACAGGGTAAATCACGTTAGCCTCTTGATTCACAGCCACTGATGGCAGATACTCGTTGGTGCGGGCCGGATAGCCGAACACAAAGGTGAAGTCGTCTTTTTCGACACCTTTCAGAGAGATTGTGAAGTGGTAGTCTGGCTTGTAAGGAACATTATCCTCGCTATATTCAGCCGGCTTGCCGTCTTTGTCAACATATACTCTGAATATTGAGAAGTCGCCAGTGTGACGTGGCCATACCCAGTTGTCGGTGTCGCCGCCGAACTTGCCTATATTTGAAGGCGGAGCGCCAACCATGCGGATGTCTTTGAATATCTCGTTGTACATCAGAAAATACTGGTTTCCCTGATAGAAAGACTCCACTGTCACCTTGTATTCAGTGGTTTTTTCAGTCTCTTCAACAAGCTTTTTGATGTTCTCCTTGACCAACTGTGCGCGTTCCTCGTCGGTGGTCTGGTCTGTCACGCCTTCCAGAACTTTATCTGTGACATCGACCATGTTTTTCAGCATGGTGACTGTCAGGCCGGGGCAGGGGAGTTCCTCTTCCATAGTCATGGCCCAGAAACCGTCGGTGAGGTAGTCGTGCTCCACAGTCGAGTGACGCTGAATCCAGCCGTAGCCGCAGTGGTGGTTGGTAAGCAGCAGTCCCTGGTCGCTGACTATTTCGCCAGTGCAGCCGCCTCCGAAGAGCACCACGGCGTCCTTCATTGAACTGTGATTGATTGAATAGATGTCGTCGGCAGTGATTTTCATGCCCATAGCCTGCATCTCAGCCTCATTTCTCTGAAGCAAGGCAGGAATCCACATACCCTCGTCAGCACGAAGAATTCCACCGAAAATGATAACCGTAATAATTGTCGATAATGTTCTTTTCATATAATAAACTTTTAAACTATTAAACTTTCAACTTAAAAACTACTCTAAACTCTACACTCTAAACTCTACACTCTTAATCATGATGATAAGATTCACCTTTTAATATTGTAAACGCCCGATACAGCTGTTCAGTGAACACCAACCGCACCATTTGATGCGAGAAAGTCATCTCCGAGAGACTGATTTTAGCGTTGGCCTTGTCGTAAACCTCCTGCGAGAAGCCGTAAGGTCCGCCTATGACGAAAATCAGGCGCTTGCAGCCTGTATTCATCTGACGCTCAATCCATTGCGAAAAACCCCTTGAAGAGAATGTCTTGCCGTTTTCATCCAAAAGTATCAGTTCGTCGCCCGCAGTAAGCTGTGCCAAAATCAGCTCGCCTTCCTGCTTTTTCTGCTGTGCCTCGGAGAGAGTCTTGCGGTTCTTGATGTCAGGAATCACTTTCATCTCGAACTGTACGTAATGCTCCAACCTACTGATATACTTCGATATACCAGTTTCGAGATATGCCTCGTCGGTTTTTCCTATGGCCAGCAGCACGATTTTCACCTCGCAAAAATAATCAAAAAATCAGTTACTTGCGCAGGCAACTGTAGCCACGCTGATTTTTATTCCTTCCACCTGCATCAGGGCTTTGCCGGCCGACATCAGGGTGGCACCTGTGGTAATCACGTCGTCAACCAGCAAAACGTGTTTGTTTTTAAGCCTTTCCGGGCTTTTTAAGATGAAGATATTTTCGACATTATTCCACCTATCTTCACGGGTCATTTTTGTCTGAGTCGCGGTGAAAATGGCCCTAAACATGATTTTTTCGTCTACATGTATGTCGGTTGTCTGTGAAATCCCTTCCGCTATGACAGCGCTTTGATTATAACCTCTGATTTTTTCTTTTTTGGGATGAAGAGGAATGGGTATAATAACATCAATACCTTGATAATCAGGTGCTTGTACCAGACTTTTCCCGATTTCACGGCCTAAGAACAGACCGTTTTCACGGCTGCCGTGATACTTCAATCCGTGAATCAGCTGCTGCACCTTTCCGCTTTTGCTGAAGAAAAACTCCGCCATCACCGCATTGAATGGCATCTGTCCGAAGAACATCTGCGCCAAAGGGTTGCCCGGATTGAGTTCGTAGCCGGTCTTTGGCAACAGAAAACGGCATGTGGTGCAGACGGTTTCCTCTCCTTCAAGCAGCAAATTCCCGCAGCCTGCACAGACGCGCGGATAAAAGAGATTAATAATGTGTTTGAATAGTTTCATAAAATGGTTTTTTGTAATGATTCAACCATTAGTTATTAGTATCTGACGCCTAATAGCTAATAGCTAATGGCTAACGGCTAATGGCTAACGGCTAATGGCTAATTTCAGCACTGCCGACTTCACCTCAATGCCTTCAAGTTTCCCGAGCTGTCCGGTGAGGGAGCCTATCTCGTCTGTGGTGCCTTCAACCACCAGGTTTATCAGGCTCATTCCCTCGTTGCGGGGCAGCCCCAGACGTCCGATTATTATTTTTGAATGCTTTGAGATAATCTCGTTGACATGCGGGGCTTCAGCGCGGTTCCCAATTCCTATTATTATTGTTCCAATCCTATTTTCCATCGGTTTTTTCCTTTACATTTCCCGTTTGATGAGAGTTTATGTATTCCCTCAAACTGATTCCATACTGTTCGCGGAACAGTTTCTGCAGGTTGTGCGGAGTCAACCCGACTTCCTTGGCCACATCTACAACTGTCATTTCAGGCTGTTCACGAAGCAGTGTGCAAGCCTTGGAGAGGCAGCTGCTGATTTTCTTATCGGTAGCATTGGCTACAGTTTGTGGTTTTTTGATGCTTTCGTCAATCATCTTAACCAATGCCAGATTCTTCTTCGACAGCTCCATTTTTTGGAAAACAGTATGATTGTAGAGAAGAATAGTTAGAACCAAAGCTACGAATATGACAATGATGATGATTTTCTGCATACGGTTTTGCATGGTAAACCTGTCAATGGCCATCTGCTGCTCCTGAGCACGATAGCGTGCGGCATATTCATGTGCCTTTCCTTCCAGAATTTCGCTGTTAAGCAACTTATTCAGTTCATAGGCACGGTTTGTGTATTCGTAAGCCTTACGATATTGACCACGCGCTTCAGCAGCAACAGAACGGTTGTGTAGTATAGTGGCATAATTTTCGTTGATAGTATCGCCTGCCATGTATTTTTCGGCTTCATCATAAACCGCCAGCATTTTATCGTAATCGCCCAATTTGCACCATGTTGTTGATATCATCATGCGACCATCGAAAGTCTGACCGTAACGGCTTTGTTCAAATAATTTTAGATAATGGCGAGCATTGTCGATATCATCAGTCTCAGCATAGGCTTTGGCCAAATATGCATAAGCTTTTACACGGTAAAAACTACAATAATCCGGCACATTGGCAGTGCTTGGCTCACGATACGAACCATCGTTATAATCGCTTGGATGCTGTTCGTAATCGTTAGTTTTTTCTATAATTTTTTCAGCAACAGGAATTACTGCTTCATACTGTCCAATCTGCTGCAATAAATCAACTTTGCGGCGCAGTGCAATTATGCAGGCGTCCATTTCGCTGAATTTGCGCGTATTGTCAAGTGCTTTTATCACATTGTCAATTGTTTTCAATCCCTCATCCTCACGACCAAGAAACGCCAGAACAACGCCAATCTCCGCTTCTGTACGCAAAGCCTCGACTTCATTGTCATATTTACGGCATAATTCAACCTTCTCTGTTGACCATTTAAGCCATTGTTCATAGTCTTGGTTTCTACGTGTAATGGCAATCAACAAATCAAGCACCGACTCTTTATTATCTGGGGTTTTGACATAATCACTATTCATCAGCGACCGACAAATTTTTTGTGCCGAATCCAAATGCATACCCTCAAGAGTCATTGTGAAAATCTTTGCACGAAAATAATCTGCCCGGTCGTGGGACATATTGCCCACAATTTCCGCCGAGTCGATGATTAACAGTGCCCTTGTAGGATTGTAGTCGTATATTTTCATCGCAGCCTTAGCGGTATAAAGTGTATCGGATAGATGCGGCGCACGCTTCATAGTCGTGCCTCCCGTGCAACTAGTCATAATAACCACAATGGATATCAGGAATAAATACAGCAATCGCTTCATATTCAAACAGTTTAAATATTAAAACGGTGCAAAAATAATAAAAAAGTTGAGACGCGCAATAGCACGTCTCAACTTTTTTTGTACATCCTCAGGGATTCAAACCCTCGCCAGTCTGAGGGCATTAGGCCCATGTTGGTTTATTATTTCGTCAAAACGATTTTCTTGTTCACAATCTTACCGCTCTCTGTCTCTCCCTGGATGATGTAGACACCGGTGTTGAGCTGGTTCAAATCATTGCACTGCATGACCTGTCCGTTGACGTTGAAGATACTCACCACGTTTACTATTTCTTCTTCATCTTCGAAAATTTCCTCTATGCCTACTACGCCTTGACCCATTTTGCCGTCAATGCCGAAGTTTTGGGCATAGATGTCGCCGTTGTCGTCATTAGCCCAAGCTATGATGTTTTGTCCATGGTGGAAGCCCGAAATGGTTTCGGCAAATTCTCTCATAATGAAAGATGAGCTCAGTTCAGTTTCCCACAATTCATTGCAGTTCATGTCATAGCCCTTTGCCTCAATGTGGCATCTTGGGTCGCCTTGTGTCCAGCTAACACCCAAGCCATAAGTTACGGCGAAACCACTGCCGTCTTCGAAGGCTGCGATGGTAGGACGATATATCTCTTTATCTTCTGGGTTGTCAAAAACCAGAACACCATCGTCCCAAACACGCTCGCCAGTTGATGTAAGGCGGTTCATGTACATTTGTTCTTCATGCTGAGCCTGATTGTTTTTAATGTATGTAAGGAGCAGGTCATGAGAGACGGGGTCAACTGAGACATAAGGTGATGTATAGTTGTGGTGATGGTCTGTAGAGTGTACTGTTGCGCCATACGGGTCGCTTATGGTGCTGTTTCCGTTAGCATCGTAATGGAACACATGTATGCTCATCACAGAGGTAATAGTATCGTTTGAAAACCAACTGTAGGTGTATGCACCGCCCAAACCGTCGGGTTCAACATAGTGGCAGTATGGAGTCACGCAATCAACCCTTGGCATCAGCATGACAGTAGGTGTGTTTTGTGTGCCATCTTTGGTATAGCCCGTGAGATAAAGTTCCTTGCTTCCCCAATTTGAATAGCCATTCGGGTCAATCCATACATTTTCGTAGGTCAGGAAAACGCTGTTGTCATCGCGAAGGACGAGCTTTCCGAACGTGGATTTTGTGGTATCGGTGGCCGGTTCGATGGTGATGAGAGGATTCAACGAGCCGTCAGCATTGATGTATTGCAGGTAAAGATTTAAGCTGTCACTGCCTAAAGCCCATGCGCCATTGTCTTTGCCAGCGATGATTTCGGCGCGGCTACCGCCTTTACCGCCGAAAAGCAAGACACCCTGTTCGCCCCAGGCATAGTTACCGTCTGTATTGATTTTCACAGCTACGGTTACTGTGTCGGCGGTTGAGAAACAGGCAATCAGGTCATGGTCGGGAGTGATGTCTATCGCGCGGCCATCCGAATGATCGAGAAATGCTAACTGTGTCATGCGGATACCATTGGGACCCCATTTTGGTGTGCCGTCAGCAGTGAGACGCTGAAATGTAGGTGCATAGCCGTTGCCACGCTGGAGCGAGCCCCAATGGAAATAGGTGTCGTTCGTCTCCACGTCTGTCACGGTTAAGATCTCTCCAGAAATTGTAGAGGAGCTTACATGGTCGCCAATAAGGTTGTTGTTGGCCGGGTTGTCGGTCCACTGGGCTTGTAGCACAAATGAGGCTACCATAGCCAGAAGAAGTAAAGATAATTTTTTCATATTTATGAACTTTAATTGTAAATTTTAAAATACAAAAATACAAATGCGTTCCATACATAATCACGCATGAATCATGTATAGACAAAATGTATGGTAAAAAAGACAAATTGTACGGTGCTTTATTCCTTCGTTTCGCGGAATTCTGAGGGAGATATTCCGAATTTTTCCTTGAAGCTGCGACGGAAGGAGGTTGTATTTGAAAAACCGCTTGCCAAACACACTTGCTCTAAGCTCATTTCAGGATGTTCGTTCATGAGGCGGACAGCGTGGTTTAGACGAAGCTCGCGAACAATGGTGGTGAGTCTGGCGTATTCGCCGCCATGCGAAAAGGCGGCACCGATGCGCTCTTTTGAGAGACCTGTACGGTCGATGAGCGTCTGACGGTCGAACAAAGGATTGAGATACAGCTTCTCATTTTCGATTAGAGCGCAAAGGTATGATGAAAGCTCGGCCTCGGAGAGTGTAGAGTTTAGAGTGTAGAGTTTAGAGTTGTTTTGAAGTTGAGAGTTTTGAGTTGAAAGTTCTCTATATTTTTCCTTGTATTCAACGGCATCTCTGATCTGTTGTGCAAGGATTCTGTTCTGCTTATTTGTTTTGCGCCACTGCCATAAGATATAAATGGCGAACAGAAGTATCAGAAGACTCACCAAACCTGTCACCTTGCGTGACTCTTTAGCCCGTCGTGCGGCATCACGCTGGCGCTCGGCCTCGAGCTGCTGCTGCAAGGCGTTGTAGCGTGCGATGTGCTCTCTGGCTGTGGCTTCGCGCACAACGTCTTCTATCTGACTGAAAGCCGTTAGCATATTGCCATGATCGCCTAATGACGCGTAAGCAGCAGCGATAAAATTCTGGGCCTGACTGCGGTAGAAACGGATATAGTCGGCACGTTTCTGGTCGTTTTTGGGCTCGCGGTAGCTGTTGTCGTGGTATCTTTCGGGGTTTGACTCGTAGTCGTCGAGCCGTTCTATGATACGGCGGGCCAAAGGCAGCGTCTCGGCATAGCGGTCGCGCGAGCCGAGCATTGTAATCTTGCGTCGTGAGGCTACGATGAAGGCGTCAAGCTCGTTGAATCTACCTTTATCACTGAGTATGGCCAACACGCTGTCAACCTTCGCCATGCCTTCTTCTTCATAGCCCATGGCATAGAGCGCGGCACCGATCTCCGCCTCAGTGCGTAGGGCGTCAGTCTCCGCCTCGGGACCTATCTGACGGCACACATCGACCAGCTGTCGTGACCGGTAGAGCCATCCCAAGGTATCGGTCTGCCTACGCTCGGTGTAAGCCAGAATCTCATATACATCGCGAAGTCTTTCCAAGTCGGTCTTGATGGATTCATTGGTGAGCAGACGCATGGCTATGACCTGCGCCGAATCTAGGCGGATATCTGTCGGTCCACCAAGCAGCGAGTCCATCTGTTTGCCCATCAGCGTCATGCCATAGATGCGCGCCCTGCACTGTTCGGCCTGCACCTCGTCGATGTTGCCCACGATGAGCGCAGAGTCGATGATCTGCAGCGCACGCTCAGGCTGGTATCCGTAGATACTCATTGCCGCCCGCAGGGTGTGGATGGTGTCTCTGCCACCAGCTTGGGCTGTCATCACAATCGCTAAAACAAATAATAATATGTTTGTTATTTTTTTCATGAAATAAAGTCACAAAGATATAAAAAAAAAGAAACGCCATTACGACATTTCTTTTAATTTTGTACATCCTCAGGGATTCGAACCCTGGACCCATTGATTAAGAGTCAATTGCTCTACCAACTGAGCTAAGGATGCATCATTTTTCGAGCTGCAAAATTACTACATATTTCAATACGTCCAACATTTTTCTTAAAAATATTTTTCAACACCCCAACAGGGCCGTCATTTCGACTGGAGCGGAGCGGAATGGAGAAATCTCATGTTTTAAAAAACTTTATGAACTTTTTAAACTTTAAAAACTTTTTAGTAATTTTGCAAAAATTTTGAAAACAACATTATAAAAATAAATTATCATGGCATTCAACCTCAGAAACAGAAACTTCCTGAAGCTTTTGGACTTCACACCGGAAGAAATTAAATTTTTCCTCACCTTGGCCGCTGACCTCAAACACGCCAAATACACCGGCACCGAGCAGCCTCGCCTGAAAGGTAAGAACATCGCCCTCATATTCGAGAAAACCTCAACACGTACACGCTGCGCTTTCGAAACAGCCGCTTACGACCAGGGTGCTCACGTCACTTACCTCGGCCCAACAGGCTCACAGATCGGCGTTAAGGAATCAATGAAGGACACAGCACGCGTTCTCGGACGTATGTACGACGGTATCGAATACCGCGGCTTCGCCCAGAAGACAGTGGAAGAACTCGCACAATATGCAGGTGTTCCGGTTTGGAACGGTCTTACCAACGAGTTCCACCCGACTCAGATCCTCGCCGACTTCCTCACAATGCAGGAACATGTCGACAAACCTCTCAACCAGGTTACTTACGCTTACATAGGCGACGCCCGTTTCAACATGGGTAACAGCTTGATGGTCGGTGGCGCAAAAATGGGTATGGACGTCCGCATCGTGGCTCCAAAGGCTCTCCAGCCTTCAAAAGAACTCATCGACACCTGCAAGAAGATCGCTAAAGAGACTGGCGCAAAGGTGACAGTGACCGACGACGTGAAGAAAGGCGTCAAAGGTTGCGACTTCCTCTACACTGACGTTTGGGTATCAATGGGTGAACCGGCTGAGGTCTGGAAACAGCGTATCGACCTCCTCCGTCCTTACCAGGTCAACCAGGCTATGATGGATATGACAGGCAACCCGAACTGCAAGTTCATGCACTGCCTCCCAGCATACCACAACCTCGAGACACAGGTCGGCCGCGACGTCAACAAACAGTTCGGCTTGGACGGCATCGAAGTGACAGAAGAAGTGTTCGAAGGCAAGAACTCTATCGTGTTCGACGAAGCCGAGAACCGTATGCACACCATCAAAGCCGTTATGGTTGCAACACTTGGTGACTAATTGTTAAAGTTTAGATAAAACTGGTAAATGCCCTGCAATCGTGGGGCATTTACACTTTTAAACTCTCAGCTAAAATGTTTAATATCTTCACTGGTTCAGGCGTAGGTTCAAGTATTCTTTACATATCCATATCTATCTTTTTAGGATTGATTTTGGGTAAGATAAAAATCGCCAAAATCTCTTTGGGTATTACATGGGTGCTCTTTGTGGGCATAGTCATCAGCGCGTTGGGAGTGACTCTCAACTACGATATGCTGCATGTGGTCAGAGAGCTGGGACTCATTCTGTTTGTCACCGCTGTGGGTTTGCAGGTAGGTCCGGGCTTTTTCAGCTCATTCAAAAAAGGCGGACTGGCTATGAACATCATGGCTCTGGTCAATGCGGCTCTGGGCGTTGCGGTTACTATTGTCATAGCGAAAGTTGCCAATCAGAGTCTCATAGACATGGCCGGTGTCTACACTGGAGCCATCACCAACACCCCGGGTCTTTCGGCAGCCCAGCAGGTAGTTGCAGAGAGCGGCGACCTGGATGCGGCCAACCGTTTGGCGGCAGGCTACGCAGTGTCTTACCCGCTGGCCGTTGTGGGAATGATTATGACATGTCTGGTGATAAGGGCAATCTGCAAGGTTGACCTAAGCAAAGAACCCACAACCGAGACTCTTATTGATCTCAAGACTGAAAAATCGGCTACTCCGACTTCTCAGCGTCACAAAGCAAACATTATCCCGATATTCGTATTCATATCAATCGGCATAGTTTTAGGCTCCATCCCGATTCCAGTGGGAATGAGCGCTCCTATCAAACTCGGCATGGCCGGCGGACCACTTGTAGTGGCCATCATAGGCAGCTGGCTAGGAGTGAAACAGGGCTGGTTCGACACCGAGTTCACCGACAGCCACGGTGTGTGGATGCTGCGTGAAGTGGGCATACTGATGTTCCTTGCCGGCGTCGGCCTCGGAGCGGGCGGCAAATTCGTGGATACAGTGCAGGAGCATTACATGTGGGTGGTATACGGTGTCATCATCACCATAGTGCCGCCTATGATTGTGGCCACATTCGGACGTCTGGTTCTGAAAATCAATTTCTACACCTTGATGGGCTTTATCGGAGGCTCGCATACCGACCCGCCTACACTGGCTTTTGCCAACAGTCTGGCACCCCACGGCTGCAAGCTCCCCAACATGGGCTACGCCACAGTCTACCCGCTGACAATGTGCCTCAGAATACTCACGGCACAACTGCTGGTGCTGTTTGCGATGTAGTTTTCATAATATGCAAAAATCAGTCTAAATATGCTTCGCATACCGCAAGGCTTGATTTTTTGCATATTATGAAAAATTTGATAGGGACAAAATAATATTTAATAGATTATAAATCATTGTTTATCAATATTTTATAATCGGACATTTTAAAATCATAGGGACAATCTGTCAAGTGAGCGCTTCAATCTCTTGACAGATTGTTTTTTTTACTTAATTTTGTCATGATGAAAAAATGTGCAACATATTTGGTGCTGATTGTCATGATCTTGATGCTTGCCTCTTGCAACGGTCAGAAGCAGCAGGAGAAAGCTCGTGCTCTGTATGAAGAAGGCGTGCAACTGCGTGAGGAACAGCATTCAGAAGAGGCGGCGGAATGTTTCTTGAAGGCGTTGGAATTGTTGGATGATGTAAGGGCGAATAATGATTCACCCCTACAGGCACAAATCAATGATAATTTGGGTGCGTTGTACCTCAAACACGGCCTTTTTGAAGGTGCTTTCGGTGCTCACAACGAGGCTTTGCAATGTTTCAAGCAGCTTGGCGATTCCACAGGCATGATGAACGCCTATCGCAACTGCGGTCGTGCGATGCGCTCGCAGGAACAATATGCCCAGGCAAAACAATATTACGACTCGGCATTCTCTATCGCCACATTAATTAATGATAATGCCATGGTTAGCGACCTTTATCTCGAAATGGGACGCGACTATTACATGGAAATCGGCGATTTTGCTAAAGGAATTGAATGTGTAAACAAGGCATTGGACGGTGAATTATCAAATGATGATATCGACATCGCCCACATGACTCTTGGCATCTTATATTATTATTCCAATAATTTTGATGAGGCAAAGAAACACCTCAAAGAGGCATTGCGCAGCGAGCGCCCGGGGTTGAAAATGTCGGTGTATCAGACACTTTACGCCATCGCATACTATGAAGGTGACTATAAATCAGCGGTTTATTATCAGCAACTTTTCTCCGACAATATGTTGGAATCCGAGCATCAACACTCAAGCGAGACCATGCAACGGCTAAAATCTGAATATGAGCTGAAAGCCCAGAAAAACGCCATGGAGAGCCTGCACCGCAACCACAGCTTAAAACTTTATCTCATCATTGCCCTTTCGGTGATTGTTTTTTTGGTCATCTTATTGATAATCAGAAGGAAAATAAATGAAAACAAGATAAAGGCACTCGAAAAGGAGCTGGAGATGCGCAACAAAATCATGCTGAGCAACAAGGTGTTTGTGACGGCGAAAAACCTTGGTGAGCATCTTACCTCCGATACCTTAGGCTTTGTGTTGGACGACAGCGACTGGGACGATTTCATCAGTCTCACCGACATGATTTTCAACGACTTCTCGAAGCGGCTGCTTGCCACTTATCCCAAGCTCGGCAAGTGGGACGTTCGCATCTGCTGCCTCTGCAAAAACGGCTTCTCCAACCAGGTGATTTCAATCTTATTGGATACGCAAACCGACTCGTTTTATAAACGAAAAACAAGAATCAGGCAACAAAAAATGGGATTGCCGGACGACAAACGGACTTTTGAAGAAATAATAAACGCGATATGAGCTCCGTCATTTCGACCGAAGCGAAGCGTAGTGGAGACCTGAGCGAAGCGAAAGCATTCGCCAAGGCGAATAAATCTCAAATAAAAAAAGAAATAACAAATAATAATTATACTATGAAAAAGTTTTTATCAATTTTAGCGATTTGCCTCGGCTTCTTAACCTCGCTGACAGCGCAGAATGTCTGGAAGCCTATCAATATGGAAGGCCAATTCCTTGGCGTCTCAGCCGACGGAAGTATTTTCAGCAACTGGGGCTATAGCGGCCTCCATCGCTCTCAGGACGAAGGTGCGACATGGGAATTGAACTACGATTTGAGTTATGTCAATTCAAAACATTTCATCATCAATGACAATAACCGCATCTTCATTTTCAATGATAACAGCCACAAACTCTGCTATTCCGACGACAATGGCGACACTTGGCAGGAGCAGGCGTCGGGCATCTCCACCAATTGGGTAGAGGGAATGTATTCTCTATCCAACGATACCATCGTCATGGTCAATAATGAAAAGTTCTTCTGGACCTTGAACGGCGGCGAATCGTGGAATGAGACCAGCATCAGTTTCCTGCAAGACATGGTTTTTGCCAGCATCCTTGCCGACCATGCTGGAAATGTTTATATCAGCATAACCAATGCGGTTCCAATTTATGAATTAGGCATCTATACCGCTAATTTTAATGACATTGACAACTGGACTTGGCTGATTGAAGGCGCTTTGATTTACCACATGGAGTTGGATCCCGAAGGCCATGTGGTGGCTGGCGGTTACGGACAATTCCAGCAACAACTAGGCTTGTATCTCGTTCCCGACAGGCGGTTCACCGTGGCCGACAACGGCATCGTCTATGACCTTCACAATGTAGGCGAATACACAGTGTTGCGTTATTCTGCCGACCATGGTGAGACCTTCTACGAATATGGCGAGGCGCTGCCACTTTATTCGCCAGCGCCAGGTGGCTTGGGTGACGGCTCAATCTATAAAGGTCGCGATGGACACTTGTATTTCTATGGCCACGGCAATTACAAGAAAAGCATCTTCAACACCAACGACATCCATTACATTGAAGGCGAAGTCGTTGTTTTACCAGACGCTTTTGCTTTTGGGAATTATCCATACGGCGCTGGACAGGCCATCAGAGTGGATGACGACCACATCTATCCCGTGACGGTGGACGGCTTTCGTCCCGATCCCACCGATTTGAGCCGACTCATCGTGCGTTACGATACCATCCCTATGGGTGCCACTATTGGAGCGTTTGGCACCATCAAAGAGATGCATGACTATGCGGGCGATTCGCAAAACGTGCTTGATATTCAACAGACCACGGCACATTATAACGATGCAATCATCTCAATGCTTAATCCTGAAGAAGACAAGGTGAAAATCCGTCTTCCCAAGCCGCCTTATACATCCTATTACATCACCATCAATGGCGAAAAGCAGGACTGGCCGTTGGTTTTCAATGGCGTTCCCTATTATAACACCGACCTTCTTACTTTCATCGGGCATTGCGACATCATGATTGACCAATATGCAAATCAGTTTTATGGAATGGAACTTGCCGATATCCAACCTTTTAAGGATTACACCTTCCAATTGGATGATGGCTGGCTTACCACAGACTTTTGGGCTCAACCCTGCCTTTCCTGTCCTTGCGAGGAGGATGAGAATCAGCATTTCTTGACTTTCATAGGCCCTGGTGATTACATCATCCCTTATTATCCCATGCATAATGGTCGACTCTTCAAGGAAACATTCATCAACAACGACATTTTCAGGGAAGGTATGCATGTCGATCTCAAAGGAATTCAATACCTTCGTTATGATATGCCAGGCGAGGAGGTGAATGTCGTCGAATTGGTGGAGATGGACACTGACGAGGAAACCACCTTGACAGGAAGAGTTGAATGGGCACCTATGCCATATACTTCATACGTTCCGTTGCCAGGACTCATAATTGCTTTCGTGTCCAACGGCAGGACCTATTATCTCGACAACGATCAAGACCCCTACGACGATTGGTTCCTCGTTGGCAATGACACTATTCATATTGGTCAGGAAATCACAGCAACATTCACATCGAAGTTGCTTATTGACAATGGATTGAATTTCTATTACCGTATCAATATCACCCAAGCGGAACCGGTTTATGACAACTTCCCGATAGGCACAGAATGGTATTATGAAATCACGAATGACAATGGCAGTGTTACCTATCAATATCTCGAATGTGCCGCTGACACCACTATCAACGATAAACCGATTCATATCTTAGTTAGAATCAACACTCTATATGACAAATCAGAGGTTGTCACCCATGAATACATCTATGAGGAAAACAACAAAGTGTATTGGTGGAACAAGACTTTAGGCGAGTTTACAACGCTTTACGACTTTGGTGCTGAAGTCGGTGACGAATGGGAAATAAAAGTGGGAACGCAGACTATTCCGGTGCACGTGGATGCGGCACAAACCGTCACATACAAGAGTCAGGAGTATAAAATGCTCAGCATCAGCGACCCCGATGACATCTTTACAGGCGACATCATCTGCGGAATAGGCCATCTCACCAGCTTCTTCCCTGAAAAACTGATGACAAAAGGCTATCGCGTGGAAAACATCCGTTGCTTCTGGCAAGATGGTGAACTGATATACCAAAACGGCGACCAGGATTGCGACGAAATCTATGAACATCATCATTTGGGCGTTGATGAAATTGATAACGAAAACGGATTTGTGATTTATCCTAATCCAACCAATGATGTCATATTTGTAAAGACGTGCCATAGCGCGTCTCTACAATCGGAATATCGCGTCACCAACCTGATGGGACAAACCCTAATGATTGGCGAAATCACATCTGAAAATCAGATGATTGCTGTCTCATCATTGCCAAAGGGTATTTATTTCATCACAGTCAATAATGCATCTAAGATATTTGTCATCAAATAAATGTCATGAAAAGAATACTGCTCTCGCTGGTTCTCGTCTGGATATTCGGATGCGCTGAAGCCCAATCCGACCTTGAGGCTCTGATGGCTGCACGTGGGGAATATTATTTCTCCATCGGGATTCAACAACCCGAAGAGGCCGCTCAGCTTACACACCTCTGCTCCATTGACAGGCTGGATGGCCAAAAACTGATTTGCTACGCAAACGCTGAGCAATATCAACGGCTTTTGGCAATAGGATATCATCCAACGTTGCTCACTCCTCCTTCAATGGAGCAGGAATATTCCATGTGGGACGGCTCCAACCGCGAAGCCTACGACTGGGACGCTTATCCGACCTACGAGGCATATCAGGGAATGATGCAGCAGTATGCCAATGATTATCCTGAAAGATGTTCTTATATGGAACTGGGAACTCTGGCAAGCGGACGCAAGCTGATGTTTTGCCGCATTAACAACGGCGAGCCGGACGGCAAACCGAAGTTTCTTTACACCTCCACCATGCACGGCGACGAGCTGACTGGCATGATGCTGATGCTTCGCCTTATCGATGAGTTTTGCACCAGCGACGATCCACGAATTTTGAATCTGATTGAGAATCTCGACATCTTCATTTCACCTTGCACCAATCCCGACGGAACTTATTATGGTGGAAACAACACCGTGAGTGGCGCCAGACGCCGCAACGCCAACGATGTTGACCTGAACCGCAACTATCCGGATTTCGATAACGGTCCGCATCCAGATGGCTACGAATACCAGCCTGAAACTCTTTGGATGATGGAACTGGCTGAGCAATATCCTTTTACGATGGCTGCCAACTATCATGGCGGTGCCGAGGTGATGAACTATCCTTGGGACACCTACCAACCGCTTCATCCCGACGATGCATGGTGGCAACTGGTGTGTCACGAATACGCCGACTTGACCCATCAACACGACCCGGTATATATGAGCGACTACAACAACGGAATTGTCAATGGCTATGTGTGGTTTCCTATCTATGGCAGCAGGCAGGATTACATGAACTATTACGCCCAATGCCGCGAAGTGACCATCGAGTGCTCGTTCTCCCACACGCCCGACCCGGCGCAGATGCCAATGTACTGGACTTATAACCACGAGAGTATGCTGTGTTACATGGAGCAAAGCCTTTTCGGAATTCACGGCACCGTCACCGACTCGATTACAGGCGAACCTTTGGAAGCGACAGTATTCATTGAAGGTCACGACCATCATGGATCAGAGGTCAGCAGTCATCTGCCTGCAGGCGACTACCATCGTCCAATCAAAGGCGGCACATACGATGTGACATTTTCCTGTGACGGTTATCGCTCAAAAACCTTCACGCTGACAGTGGCCGACCGCGAGACTCTGGTTCATGATGTCCAACTGGTTTCAGAAAACTATGGGTTGAACGAAAACTATGTTTTTGGTGATTATCAATATCCAACCGAATATCAAATCATCGACATAATGGGGCATATCCTGATGACAGGCAGAATTGATTCCGAATCGCAACAAATTGATTTTTCAAACCTGCCCAAGGGCATTTATTTCATCAAAATTGGCGGTTCGACAACGAAATTCTTGAAAAATTAACGACCTAAATATAACTCTCATCTTTATTGCTGTGCGGAAAAATGATTCCGCACAGTTTTTCTTTGATTCTCAACAATAATCTATTTATTTCATTAATCATTATCTGCGAGCCTTTCCTATATTGAGTTCTCTGCTCATGCCAGCATATTTACAAAAAAAATGTTAAAAAAACATCAAACACACCAAAAACCAAATCGCCCGCCTCTGCGAAAAAGGCTTACTAAAACACCTAGCACAAGGAAAATATTGTAAGCCACAATGAATATTTCCATATAAATTATGCATATTTTGACAATTTTTTGTAAATATTTGACAATTTTTTGTAAAATATTAAAAATATTGTCTATATTTGCAGCAAAATTGTTTTAATTTGACATTACTATGATTCTAAGAGTTAGTGTAAGAAACTTGTTTTCTTTCAAAGACGAAACTGAAATTAGTTTTGTGGCAGGTAAAAGTACAACACATAGCCAACATGTAAGTCGTGCAGAAAAAAGAGATGACATTTCAGTATTAAAAGCCGGAATTATCTATGGTGCCAATGCATCAGGAAAGAGTAATATCATCAAGGCGATGTCAATAATACAAAAGATAGCCCTTGGCGGTTTTCCAAAAAGAAGCATTGAGCCTTTCAAGTTAAGCGCACCTAACAACATTCCTTCAAAAATAGAGATTGAATTCAAATCAAACAAGCATTATTATGCTTATGGTGTAGAGTTCTCCATTAAAGGCATTGCAGAAGAATGGCTTTTTGAAATCAATAACCGTACGGACAAAGAAGTATTTAGCCGGAAAGTCATGCCTAATGGAAATTCATTTACCTTTGGAGCAATCAATGGAAATGAAGAAACACAACAATTGGTTAGGTTTATCAGCCAAAGCACTCCTACAACCAGCAGCTTCCTTTCGGAGTATATTAAACGCAATGGAAAGGGTCTCGAGTCAATTAGTGATGTTTATCGCTGGATGAAAGAAGACCTCAAGATCATATTCCCGGAATCAAGATACGAAGGCATCTCTATTCGCGCTGAAAGAGACAAGGATTTTGCTTTAGCTACAAAATCGCTTCTAGAGTATTTCAATACAGGTATTGTTGACATTAGAAGAATTAAGGTAAATAAGGAAGATTTGGAATTGCCCAAGGAAATTGTAAACGATCTCCTATCAGAAGCAGAAAGCAATAAAACCATAGTTGTAGCCTCACCTTCTGATTCATCAACTTACTTTTTTGAGACAAACAAAAGCGGCATTACGAACATTTTTAAGCAAAGCGCAATCCACAAGATGCAAAATGGAAGCGAGGTTCCGTTTGAAATGTCTGAAGAATCAGATGGATCAATTAGGTTACTTGATTTTATCCCTATGCTAATCGACTTAAAACTAAATTCATCAGTCTATCTTATTGATGAAATCGATCGCAGTATGCATCCAATGCTTTCACAAAAGCTGTTGGAGTATTATTTTTCATGCCTTGATAAAGAACGAGACACTCAGCTGATTTGTACAACCCACGAGTCCAATCTGTTAAACTTGGATCTGATTCGCGCCGATGAAGTATGGTTTGTAGAAAAGGGGCAAGATGGTGCTTCACATTTGACTTCTCTTGCAGAGTATAAGCCAAGAGAGGATGTTCGCAAGGGTTATTTACAAGGCAGATATGGAGCAATTCCATTTTTTGCACCAATAAGTAATCTAAAATGGTAGAGCAACATGAGACAACGAAGAGACTTTAAACGTCTGGAAGGAGTAAAGTCAGCTCGATTGATTGTAATTGCAGCTGAAGGACGTGATACAGAAAATATTTACTTTGAAGCCATGAAGACCTCATTGTGCGCATCTGGTGTACACGTTGAGGTATTGCACAGAGAAAACGACGATTCGAGCCCTGCCAATGTTCTTGCCCAGATTAAAGATTTTATGGATATCTATAACATAGAAGAGGATGATCAGTTGTGGGTGGTTGTTGACAGAGACAGATGGACATCAAAGATGTTGTCATCGGTCGCTCGTGATTGCATGACAAACGACAACTTATATTTTTGTGTGAGCAATCCCTGTTTTGAGTTATGGTTATTGTTACATTTGGAAGATGTTTTGAGTTATGATAGTGATAGGATGAAAGAACTTGCCGCAAACAAGAAAAACTCGAAACGAGGTAATACCTGGTTAAAAAAACGCATGAAAGATTTGATGGGGCATTATCATGAATCGGATTATGACGCGTATTCTTTACTTAAAACAATAGACTCAGCTATCAACCAGGCAGAAAAATTAGACAAGAAACCATCAGATCGATGGCCACAAACTGTTGGAACCAGGGTGTATTTGCTGGCGAGAAGTATTATGGATATTAAAAAATGATTAATATATGGTCGGATAAAGAAACGTCAAAAGACCTTTTAGGTTATAGCGTTCATTATGATTTGTTGAAAGATGTTTTGCAAAACATCATATTTTTTATTATATAATAGTCAAGATTGTTAATCTAATTATGGATAAGAAAAATATCAATCGTTATATTGAAATGTTCTGTAAGCCAAAGATTAATAAAATTAATCTTGTGGCAGAGGTGTTATCAAGATTTCAGTATGGCGAACTGCAAACTATACAGAAACGAACACCACGGATGTTTCAGAGTTTGTATAAAGTGCCATATTTGAAGAGGAGTTCTATATCTGATATTTTCAGCATTGGAAAAATATTATGGGATAATACTGTCGACGTATATGGCGCTTTAACGTTTGTTATTCTTAATAACGCAAAAGAAATAAACCATTACGTAAAATTGAGGAGACAACTTGATTATGCAACTGCAGTGATGCATTATGATGAGGCCTACCGTTTATTAGACCAAATAGGACAAGAGGTTTCTGTTTCCATCACAGGAATGATTTATATGCTAAAACTAACAAGATTAGATAAAGGCATAACAGCAAGCACACAGCTTCACAACAGTTTATGTAAAGAAAACAGTATTCTTAGCTATATTTCAGGTGTTGCTTTGAAGAGCGCATCAATTGACTTGCCTTTTGAAGGCGAGATTGAAGGGCTCTATCACGCCTTGCACGGAGAAGAAGATATTCAAGATTTCTTTACCGCATTTGCTTTTCCTTACAAACAAACAAAAAGTGAGAGTTGGTTAAACCTACTGTTGTTTTCCTCAATAATCGACATCTATGAGGGATTACTACTCCAATTAAATAGCATTACACCACAAAGGCTCAAAGAAGATGCTCTCAAAAACATGGTAATGGATTTGGCACATAACATAAACGATGTGCGAATACAAAGACTTGGTTCTTTATTGAACAAAGGTGAAATTTTTGCCAGTGAATATGTTTTTTCAGAAGAACGCGAAATCATAGAGTGTTACTACAATGGCAAGTATACGGAGGTCGTTTCTAAAGGAAAAGAATATTTAATCAAACACCCTTTAGAGTCAACTATTTTAGATCTCTATAATAGAAGTTGTATAAAACTTGACATAATGCCAGAGGATTTGTTTCCTAGGGATTCCTTGGCAAACCGCGTCCATTGTTTGAGTTATTTTGCATCAACAAACATAGATGGCTCAGAGGTATGTAGGACACAATTACGTAATGTATGTATGGCCTGGTATTCGATTCCGGGCATGAAGCATTTGTATCATCTGTTTTATGATATGGAACAAGTTAGAAGAGGAAGCGTGTATTATAGGTTTTGGTGTGATTCTTTGGTGCCTGAAATTAGAGACGCGACTTTTTTTGAAACAATTGATGAAACGCTGACATATCTGCAGACATCAGGCTATAACATTGATCGCTGCGCACAGGCTAAAATTTTGGAACAACAATATAACGATGATTACAATCAAACATATAGCTTGCTTTATGATTATCCCGAGAGTGAATTAATAGATTATAAAAACAAGTTAGAGAACTTAAGTATTGCCCCAATTTTGGTAGGCAGCATCGCCTCACAGCTTTTCGACAGGTTACTTCAAGCATCGCAATTTGCTGAAGCGATATCTTTATTAGTAAATCTACTGATTGACAAACCTTACGTAAAGATTCATATTGACCGTCAATTGATAGTCAAAACCTTAACAGATGCAGAGGATGAAAAATTACCGGACCAATTGGAACTGGCAATATTCTATACGATGATAAACGCAGATGTTTACAAGCGTTATTTGGCATATAAACGATTCCTGAAGAATATTAAATGTAGAAAGGCCTCGGATATTAAAGCCGCTGGTAACGATAAACTACAATTTTTCATAGGCAAAGTTGCAGACAGAAATGTTCTTACATTGCATATAAAAGAGTTTGAAACAGAAGATGATGTCGATACAGAAAGAATAGAGCTTTGTAAAAATATGTTTTCTATCACTAACGACAAAGGATATGCAGATGAAATAACCTCTCTTATTAAGGAGCATGAGGTAAGGGCCTTGGCGCAACAAGTAAACGACAGCAAGATTCACGTTGACGTTCAATCGTTAATAAATAGTGAGTTTGACACAGAGAAACTCATGTTTGACACTTACTCCGAAATAGATGAGAATCTGGAAATGTTTGAACAAAAGAATATAGAAGGTTTTGTTGAATTTTTGAAACAGCAATATGAAGGGAAAACAGTGTATGTAAAATTTGAATTACCGACAGTAAAATACAAAAGGATTTTGTTTCGACAAATGGTGCTCAATATAAGAGACAAGTTTTTGTTTGATCCACGATATGGTCTCGATAAATACCTGAGTGCCCGTATTCGTCATGGAACGCTAATCACCCAATTAAGAAACCACTTTCTCTCACATTTTTTAGTAACAAACAAAAAAGAAGGAGGTGAATATTCAAAAATAAGTCATTGGACACAGATGCGCATGGTGAATTTGCCAGAAACAACCAAAGAGAAAATAAACAGCCGACTGTTGAGTTTTACGGAATGGCTTGACGAACAATTACGTATTGTAAAAGAAGTTAAAATACAAATAAACACAGAAAGGAACGAGGGAAAAGATGGAGGTTTGTTTGATTACTCCGAGGAACATATGGCTGATATAATAGATAAACTTGAGGATGCTGGTTATGAGTCTTTTGATGCTTTGGTCCATACAGCAATAGGAATTCTATGGACATGGACAGGAAAAGTTTTACAAGATGTAAGAGCATATTTCCAAGAATATCAAGAAACAGTACTCAACGAAATGACTAATCTTCAGAATGATGTGGTTGCGTTGATGGCTGCCTCACCCACACTAGCTAATAGTTTTAAAGATGCCATAACTTCGTGCCGCACAGAATTTCAAGCCGATATATCTGTCGTTTCCAGCTGGTTCAAACCTGAAAAATCAAAAGTGCGTTTCTTTACTATTCAACAGGCGGTGGACACCAGCCTATCGGTCATCAACAAGATAAATCAGAACGCTTTGTCGTTTAGCAGTGTTATTATTAACGACACATGCAATTACAACGGTGAATATTTTAATGCTTTTCACGATGTATTCCATGATATGATGAACAACATATTGGGCTATGAAACCAAACGTCCTACATTAAAAGGGAAAGGTCGAATCTTTATAGACAACATTGACGGAATATTGCACATTGAAGTGAGCAACCCTATAGATTCAAATGATTTAGATAGCATACAGAAGATTTTAGAAGAGCAAAAGAATTTCCCACAACTTATTGCCGGCGGAAAAACAAGAAAAGAAGTGAATTCGGGTTGCGTCAAAATCTACAGTACTGTGATGTACACTTTGGGAAATGGCAACAAGTATGAGAATAAAGTTGAAAATGATTGTTTTATAGCAAGATTACATATCGACACGAAAAATTTGAAATACGATGAAAATACTATTAGTTGAAGATGACGTATACAAATCCACGGCAATCAAACAGTGGATTGAAACAGAACACCAGAATACTAGTGTTGAGCTAACAGTTTCGTACCGCGATGGTTGTTTGGCTGCACTTGAAGGTGGTTATCAATTATTGATTCTTGACATGTCATTGCCTGCAAGAACACAAAAAGTTGGCAGTGCAAAAGATACAATTGTCAACGGCGGCGAACTGATTATCAGGGAACTATTGGATGAGAGGGTGCCTTTCAATGCGGTTATTCTCACTCAATACGAAACATTTAATGGTGAAACCATCGAAGCCATAGATGAACGCATGAAACAGATGTGCGGTGATAGCTTCTATGGGTGTATTAGTTATAATTCGCAGGACGATAGTTGGAAAAATAATTTGCAAAAGATATTGAATGATGTTAAAAGTTCTAATTGTTGACGATACCCAAGAAAAGATAACCCAGATACGGCAGGTTCTAGCTGATTTTGTTACTGAACCTATTGATGTGCCAATTTGCGGAAGTATTAGAGAAGCTCTAAAAAAATGTATGGCTACTCGTTATGACTTGGTGATTTTAGATTTATATATTCCTCTAAATGCAGGAGAGACCCCAAGCCCAACCAATGCCCAAACTTTTTTAAAATTGATAAAAGAGGACGACGATTATATTTGCCCAGTGTTTGTCATTGGAATAACGAGAAAACAGGATATTGCAGAGTATAAATCTTTCTTTGAGGCCGAAACGATGCTGGTTCTAAATTATGCAGAAAACGACGACACATGGAAATGTCAAATGAAAAACAGATTGTCATATCTTTCGGGTGTAAAGAATAAACTAGGGTTCACATATGAATATGATTATGACGTCGCAATAATAAATGCATTGCAGTCACCAGAACACGAAATCATGAGAAAGACCTTGTCGGAGAATTGGGAAGAAGTGGATTTGGACGATGACAAAACCACGACATATTATTCGGCCATTTTACATGATAAATATGATAAGCCAATAAGATGTATTAGTTGTTATGCACCTCAAATGGCAAGCATAGCATCATCAGCTTTGACAACAAAACTTATTCTACGATTCCACCCAAAATACTTATTTATGACTGGAATATGTGCTGGATTGAAGGGCAATAACATTGGATTCGGGGACATCTTAATTGCAAGCCAAGTTTGGGACGGTATGAGTGGTAAATATAAAGAGTTGAACACTAAAGATTCTAATCCTGAATTAGTTTTTGAACCAGATTACAGACAAATTCCGTTGGATGCTGCTATTTTGAATACTGTCAATCGACTCAAGGAAAACTATGACCTATTTACACAAATCAAGGATAATTATCAAGGCACAAAACCTAAGACGCAGTTAAAATTGCATGTAGGACCAATGACTTCCGTTCCAACTGTAATAGCAAGTGAAAAGAAAATTGCCGACCTAAAAATACACGCCCGAAAAATTATCGGGATTGAGATGGAGAGTTATGGTGTTTTTTATGCTGCACAACACGCACATCGACTAACTCCAGTTTATACAGTTTCGATCAAATCTGCGTCAGATTTGGCAGACAAAAAGAAAACAGATAAATATCAGGCATACGCTTCATACACATCAGCAGCCTTGATGAAGTATATTATAGAAAATGAGCTTACATTTGATGAATAGATTGAGCATATTAGCATTTTTATTGAGAGATGGATATTATAACATTTCAAATAACCTATACCAAATAAATACTAAAGTAGTTTTTGTATGATAGCTAATTTTACCAATTACCATTTTAAGCTTCAAACAAGAATTACCTCGTTATCATTTATCAGTAGTGTGGATTCATATATGAATTGTGTTATGGGGCTGATTCATAAGTGAGTCAGCCCTTTTCTATAACCCGTCCACAAAAAGCACAACCCAAACGAATTACATTTAAGATAGAACCAACACCTTCATGTAGAAGGTTTGTCAACATTTTCTACATAACTCCAATTAAAATATATAACAGTTTTGGCAAATTCCGCTCATTTTTGCCAAAAAAGTTACAACTTTTTTATCTAAAATCGCATCATCTCATTAAAGTTTTCTGTATTTGCTTATTTTTTCCTATCTTTGCCTCGTGAAATTTCTCTTTCACATATCATCCCTTCTCCTCACGCTTGCGCTGGCATCAGCATGCACACATCATGTCGAGATCTCATCGCAAGCCCCAAGCCCCTGCCCCGATCTTTCCAACATCGACACCCTGATGTGGCATCAGCCCGACAGTGCCTTGAAGGTGATGTTGGAGTTTGCCGAGAGTGGCAAGGCTGATAGTCTGGATGAGTTTGACGGGCATTACTGCCAGCTGTTGATTTCGGAGCTACTGTATAAAAACAATTATGCACAGACAAACCGAAAGGACTTGCTGACGGCGGTAGATTACTTTGACAACAGCGACAATGCGTTTCTGTCCGCTAGGGCGCATTATATGAATGGTGTGGGCTGCTACGAGCGCGACAGCATTGAGCAAGCTTGTGGCGAATACCTTAAAGCGATTGAGATCGTCGAGACGCATTACCCAGGATTTGAGACAGAACAATTTGCGGCACTACGATCAATACATCTGCCACGTTTCATGGGACTGGCTTACGGCCGCCTTGTCGAGCTGTTTTCCGGACAGTATATGCAGGAACCAGCTATTGTGTGCTGCAAAAAATCCCTTGAATTCCAAGAGATTGAGCCCGGTTCTCCGTTAAACCAATCCGGTCTGTTGTTCTTACTGGGCAAACAATATGACAAGTTAAACCAAAATGACAGCGCAGCATATTATTACAATGAAGCATCACGCATGCTACCCGACACCAATAATATAGTTTACAGGGATATTGTCTCGATGTCAGCATTGCTCAGCTACGAATACGGCAATGGCTATGAGCCTTCCATCCGCGATTTGAAACGCATGGTGCCGCAAGCCGCTGATGAAAAAGAAAAACTTAATCGCTATTTAACCATCGGATGTATCTATTGTATTGACAATCAATACGATTCTGCTTTGGTTTACCTAACACCCGTGTTTGAAAACAGTGATGGTATTGCAAAATATAGTTGTGCCCCATATTTACGCACAATTTACCAAAGCCGTGGCGACTCACTTATGGTAAGCAAAATCTCCATATATTATATAGAAAATACAGTTTCTGAGGGAACAAGCAACGCCAAAGTGTCTCGGCTCAATGAGATGTTTCAGAAGCATCTCGAATGGGAAAGAGATGAGGCAGCCGCTAAAAGACAAGACGCCGCACGGCATCGCATGATTCGCAACCTGATTGTGATAGTTATTGTACTGCTGGTGTTGTGTATCTGTTTGTGGCGATGGCTTGCCAAACGCAAACGAGAACTTCAGACACAAGCGGACGATGCCTTGCAGCAGGCGCGGGCGATGCTGCCGCAGCGGGTGAAAGAGATTTACAGCTCGAAGGTTGGGAACCGATTGGAGCGCATCATGGACGAGTTTGATGCGGCTTATCCCGAGGCTATGGGGCGGGTGGCTGCTGCACACCCAGATTTGACGCCAACGGAGCGCAGGATTTTCGTTTTGTCGCATCTGCAGTTCCGCGCGAAGAATATGGCGGATCTGCTGGGATTGAGCGAAAACACGGTGAACCAATACCGCTATAACCTGCGAAAAAAGACCGAAAACACCTCGTTTTCGGCGTTTTTGGATTAACAAAAACTTATATTTGACCATTGTAACCGATTGATTTTCAAGAGGCAGTAAAAACAAAAAGTTATAATTGGCGTTTTGGTTGGGTTTTTCGTGGTTTTTTGTTATAATTTTAGGGCAACAAAGTTATAACATTATGAAGAAGCTAAGACTTTGCATTTTGCTTGCGCTGCTGATATTGTTTGGGGCCAAGGCTTTTGGGCAGGAATGGGAATACACCGTGGAATTCGAGTCTTCAGACAACGGCTGGCCTGACTTCTTCGATGCAAAGCCAATGAAGAACGGCAATAACGCCGTTCCCTACATTTACAGCTTTGCTGGATCCTCGATGGAATCATATCACCCTGGCATGGTGGTTTTGTCGCAAGACGGAATTGAACAGGCAAGGAATGATTTCTACAAGCCTTCGTTTTGGGGACTTGCCCCTTTTGCGTTTTCCGATGATGAAGGCTCAACCTACATTTTGGCCGCCTATAATCCTGACCATGATTCTACTAGTGCCAATTATTTCATGAACTTTGATAATCCTCCAGACCATTCCATTCTTGGATTGTATAAACTGGATGAACAATTAACCATCGTGGAAAATCATGAAATTGAGAT